>CDZQ01002317.1_pt1 | contig 56580 bp, 57 predicted proteins | sample 554831 | NCBI WGS metagenome assembly CDZQ01 (sample SAMEA3182112, study PRJEB8094) | gut metagenome | biome: human; feature: gut; material: Stool; isolation source: human stools | place: Canada | collected 2013-05-06 | reverse complement strand
GTCTGAGTAGCCTCCGCAGGAGCCGAAACTTCCTTGGAAACCTTCTTGTCAGAGTCCAACGGCTTCATTGTCGGGAAGAGAATGACTTCCCGAATGGTGTCGGAGTTGGTCAGCAGCATGACGCAGCGGTCGATGCCGATTCCAAGGCCGCCGGTGGGGGGCAGGCCGTACTCCAGGGCGTTGATATAGTCCTCGTCCATCATGCCAGCCTCGCTGTCGCCCTTGGCCCGCAGCTCCACCTGCTTCTGGAACCGCTGCTTCTGGTCGATAGGGTCATTCAGCTCGGAGAAGGCGTTGCCCATCTCGCTGCGGCAGATGAACAGCTCGAACCGCTCCGTCAGCCGGGGATCCTGCGGGGAACGCTTGGCCAGAGGGCTCACATCCACTGGGTGCATAGTGATGAAGGTGGGCTGTACCAGCTTCTCCTCCACCTTCTGATCGAAGGTCTCATACAGGGCATTGCCCCAGGTGGGGTCCGCCGTCTCCGGCAGCTCCACGCCGATGGCCTTGGCAGCGGCCACCGCCTCCTCATCAGATGAGATAGCCATGAAGTCGATGCCGGTGTACTGTTTCACGGCCTCATGCATGGTCAGCCGGGGCCAGCCGGGGGTCAGGTCGATCTGCTCGCCCTGCCACTCCACCTGATAGGTGCCCAGGATCTTCTGGGCGGCAGAGGACAGCAGGTCCTCAAACAGATCCATCATGCCGTTGAAGTCCGTGTAGGCCTGATACAGCTCCACAGTGGTAAACTCCGGGTTGTGCTTGGGGTCCATACCCTCGTTGCGGAAGATGCGGCCGATCTCATACACCCGGTCCAGGCCGCCCACAATCAGCCGCTTCAGGGGCAGCTCTGTGGCGATACGCATATACATATCGATGTCCAGAGTGTTGTGGTGGGTGATGAAGGGCCGGGCAGTGGCGCCGCCGGAAATGGTGTTCAGCACCGGCGTCTCTACCTCCATATAGCCCCGTTCATCCAGGAAGTCCCGGACGTGCTTGATGAACTTGGACCGGATGACGAAGTTTCGCTTCACCTCCGGGTTCACGATCAAATCCACATACCGCTGGCGGTACCGGAGCTCCAGATCTGTCAGGCCGTGGAACTTCTCCGGCAGGGGCAGCAGCGCCTTGCTCAACAGCGTGATGTTCTTGGCCCGGACACTCATCTCGCCCCGCTGGGTGCGGAACACCTCACCCTCGACGCCCACGATGTCACCGATGTCGAACTTCTTGAACTTCTTATAGACCGCCTCATCCATCTCGTCCTGGCGGGCGTACAGCTGGATGCGGCCGTCCCGGTCCTGCAGGTCACAGAAGCTGACCTTGCCCATGCCCCGCTTGCTCATCAGGCGGCCGGCCACCTTCACGGCCCTGCCCTCCATCTGGTCAAAGTGCTCCTTGATCTGTGCAGAGGTGGCGTCCCAGTCGAACCGGGTCTGCTGGAAGGGATCCTCGCCTGCGGCCTGAAGGGCCGCCAGCTTCTCCCGCCGGACGCGGCGCTGCTCACTCAGCTCCTGCTCCGGCTGCTGGGTTGTCTTCTGTTCAGACATGTCCGCTCTCCTTTACCGCTCGATCTTCTGCACCGTGTAGACGATGGCGCCGCTGGGGGCCTCCACCGTAACGGTGTCCCCCTCCTTGGCTCCGACCAGGGCCTTGCCGAAGGGAGACTCCTCGGAAATGATGCCGTTCATGGGGTCGGACTCCTGAGAGCCCACGATGCGGTAGGCGGGCATGGTGTTGCCGTTCTTGTCCGCCACCGTCACCTTGCAGCCGATGGTCACCACGTTGGTGGGGGCGTTGCTCTCGTCCACGATCACCACGTGCTGCAGGATCTCCTCCAGCTCTGCGATGCGGGAATACAGCTTGCCCTGCTCGTTCTTTGCCTCGTCGTACTCGCTGTTCTCGCTCAAATCGCCGAAGCCCCGGGCCACCTTGATCTGCTCCGCCACCTCGTCAGACCGGGTGGTCTTCAAATAGTTCAGCTCTTCCTGCAGTTCCTGGGCGCGGGCCGCGCTCATCTTGTACTCTCTTTCCATGTGGACCGTATCTCTCCTATCCTTTGGCAGGGCGGCCGATGCGGCCGCCCCTGCACATAATGATGCTATATTATCATAGAGTAGTATTATAGTGTGTGGATTTGAGAATGTCAAGCGATGCCGCCTGCGGTTTTGCAAAATTCTCTGCGGTGTCAGCTCTCCGCCGTGCCCACGGTGATCTGCCCCGGCCGCAGGACGCCGCTCTCCACCAGTACGGCCAGCAGCTGAGGGCGGCAGAGGCCCGGGGGCATCTGGCCCTCCAGCACCGGCGGCAGCAGCAGCGGCGGCAGAGGCGCCGCCTCATCATACAGCCGCAGCACTGCCGGGTCCCGCCGTCGCAGGTCCGTCCGGGCCGCGAACAGCACCAGCACATCCGCCTCTTCCATCTGCTGCCGGGTGGGGGACAGCAGCAGGGAAACGCCGTACTCCCGCCGCAGCTGATTGGCCAGGGTGTCGCCGCCGTAGGGCACATCCAGCAGCACGTAACGGTTTCCCAGCGCCAGCTCCGTCACGGTCCGCACCAGCTCGCCGGAGAGCTGGTCTCCCGCCACCGCCAGCCGTGCGCTGCCGCCGGAGAGGTTCCGCCCTGCCATGACCGCCCGTGCCAGATCCGCCGCCAGCGCCCGCCGCAGAGGCAGCGTGGACACCGGCGCCACACCGACCTTCTCCAGCTGTTCCCCATAGGCAAACGCCTCCGGCACCACCAGACGGGTGACACCGGCCTTCCGCAGCCGCTTGGCGGCCGTCAGCACCCGCCGCCGCACCAGGGCCTCCGGTGTCCGGGGGCCCCTGGCCACCGACGCCCAGGCCACCCGCAGGTGGAGCAGGGCCCGCGTCTCCAGAACCACGCTCTTTTGCCGGACGCCGCCCGCAGGGGGCGTCCAAGTCATCATACCGATCATAAAATCACTCCCGCCCCATCCTACGGGGCGGGAGCGGTGTTTATGCACTTTTTGAAAGGGTATAGCCGGTGAGATATCCCATCTTGGGCTCTGCGCCGTCGTTCAGTGGATTCACCCGGACGCCGTTCTCCGTCACCTCAAAGTGCAGGTGCGGTCCGGTGGAGTTGCCGGTGGAGCCGGTGATGCCGATCACGTCTCCCTGGTTCACATACTGGCCCACAGACACCTTCCGGCTGGACATGTGGGCATACAGTGTGGTATTGCCGCTGCCGTGGGAGATGACCACATAGTTGCCGTAGGAGCTGCTGTACTGGGACACGATGACCGTGCCGGACTTGGCTGCGTAGATGGAGCTGGTGTAACCCACCCGGCCGATGTCCGTACCCTTGTGGTTGGTGGAGCCGATACCGCCGGGAGAGTTCCGTCCGCCCATGGTGGAGGTGATGTACCGGCTGTTCACCGGCCAGATGTAGCCGCCTGGATTGGACTCTGTGGACTGGCCGTTGGCGGCCTGCTGGGCCACCAGCTGGTCGCTGAGGCGCTGGGCCTCCGCCCACAGGGCGTCCTGCTCCGCCTCCAGATCTGCCAGTGCGGCCTCCGTCTCGTTCTCGTTGGCGGACAGCTGCTGGATGACGGCGTTGGCCTGGCTGCGCTGGGTGTTCAGCTCATTCTCCTTGCTGACCAGCTCCGCCTTGGCGGCCTCGGTCTCAGCCTTGCTGCTCTCCAGCGTGGCCTTCTTCTCCTCGATCTCCGCCTGAAGGGCCTTGAGGTCGTCGATGACGCCCTGGTCGTACTTCATGATCTCGTTGATGGCGTCCAGCCGGCCCAACAGGTCGGTAAAGCTGCTGGCCCGGAACAGCACCGCCCAGTAGCTGACCTCGTCCTGCTTCTCCATCTCTCGGACCCGGCTGCAGAACAGCTCGTACTGGGCCGCCTCTTTTTCCTCAGCCTCTACCAGCTCCGCCTCCGTCTGGGTGATGAGGGCGGCATACCGGTCGATCTGGGCCTGCGTATTGGCGATCTGTGCCTCCGTATTGGCGATCTGCTGGTCCAGCAGCTCTTTCCGGGCCACAGCCTGGCTCTTGTCGTCCGCCAGGGCATCCAGCTTGGCCTGGAGCTCCTTTTTCTCCGCGTCCAGGCCGTTGGCCTCATCCTTCAATTCATTCACGTCCGCCCAGGTGACGGCCGCCGCCGGAGCCAGATTGGCGCCGGTGATAGCCAAGGCCAGCGCCGCTGCGAACACGGCGCGGAAGATGCGGTGGAATCGCCTGCCAGCTTTCTTCATGCCCGTCACCTCACACCTGCAAAAATTTCCGGATGGCGGAGAGGCTGCCTCCCACGCCGATCACAATGCCCGCCAGAGCGAACACCGCCGCCACTGGCGCCCAGAGCTCCGAGAAGGGCATCACCTGGATCAGCTGCAGCGTGTCGTTGCTGTCCACACCCCGGGCCACTGCCGCATACAGCGCCCACTGGAGGAAGAAGGCGATCACCGCGCCCAGCAGGCCCAGCATGAAGCCCTCATACACAAAGGGCCAGCGGATGAAGCCGTTGGTGGCGCCCACCATCCGCATGATGGCGATCTCCTCCCGCCGGTCAAAGGTGGTGAGCTTGATGGTGTTGGAGATGATGAACACCGACACTACGAACAAGATGGCGATCAGTGCCACGCATACCACCGTGGCTACGTTCCGCACAGTGACAAAACCGCCGGCGATCTCCTCGTAGTGGCTGACATCGGAGATGCCGGTGAGGGCCTGCACCGCCTCCACGGTCTCGCTCTGCGCCTCCAGATCCACCAGCTTGATGGCGTAGCGGTCCTCCAGAATCTCCGGGTCCAGGTCCTGGAACAGCTCCTCATCCGGGTACTGGGCCTTGAAGTCCTCCATGGCCTCATCCCTGGAAATGAAGGTGACGGAGGCCACATTGGGAATGGCCTCCAGCCGGGACTTGAGGGCCCGGGCCTGGGTCTCGGTGTAGCTGTCATCCACATAGGCCAGGATCTCATTCTCCTGTTCCAGGGTGGTCAGCAGCTCATTGGCGTTTACCGCCACCAGGGTAAAGGTACCCATAATCAGCAGGCAGGCCACCGTGATGCCGATGGCGGCAAAGGACATGAAGCCGTGGCTGAACATATTGCTCAGTCCCTCGTGGAAAAAATAGCTGAAATCGTGACGTTTAGCCATGGATATGCCCCCCCACATAGCCGCCCACGCTGTCGTTGACGACATGGCCGGAATCGATGGTGACCACCCGCTTGCCGAAGCGGTCCACCAGGTCCTTCTCGTGGGTCACCACCACCACGGTGGTGCCCAGCTCGTTGATCTTCACCAGCAGGCTCATCAGCTCCAGGGACCGCTCCGGGTCCAGGTTTCCGGTGGGCTCGTCGGCGATGATGGTGTTGGGGTTGTTCACCAGGGCCCGGGCAATGGCTACCCGCTGCTGCTCGCCGCCGGAGAGCTCCGTGGGATAGCTGTCCGCCTTTTTCCCCAGGCCCACCAGCTCCAGCACATAGGGGATGCGCTTGCGGATCTCCTTGGGGCTGGCGCCCACTGCCCGCATGACAAAGGCCAGGTTGTCATAGACAGTCTTCTTCTCGATCAGCCGGAAATCCTGAAAAATCACTCCCAGAGTGCGGCGCATCAGGGGGATCTGCTTTTCTGAGATGTTGCTGACGGAAAAACCGTTGATCATAATGCGTCCGGCGCAGGGTTCCACCTCGCCGGTCAGCAGCTTGATGATGGTGGACTTGCCGGACCCCGAAGGGCCCACCAGAAACACGAATTCCCCGTCCTCGATCGTCAGGGTAATGCCCTTGATGGCCCGGGTGCCGTTGTCGTACTCCATCTCCACGTCTTTTAATCGAATCATGTCTGTACCTCGTGTTCCCTATTTTATACACGCCGGGCGCGGCCGAAAGGTTCCCCGCCAGTCGACATAATGTAAGAGCTTTTTTCATTATATCTGGTTTTCCGCCGCAATGCAACCGCCTTTTTCAAATCTTCCGATTCCGTTTTCCTCCCCGGCGGTCCGTCTCCGCCGGGCGCGAAAAAACCCGGCCGGAATTCCGGCCGGGGCGCTTGTGTGATCCATCCAGGCTCAGGAGTCGATGCCCCGGGAGGTCAGATATTTCTTGACCATCAGAGCCACCTTGAAGGTAATGGCGTCGTCGAACTCCCGCAGGTCCAGGCCCGTCAGCTTCTTGATCTTCTCCAGCCGGTACACCAGAGTGTTCCGGTGGACGAACAGCTTCCGGGCGGTCTCGGACACGTTCAGGTTGTTCTCAAAGAACTTGTGGATGGTGAAGAGCGTCTCCTTGTCCAGTGCGTCGATGGGGTTCTTTTTGAACACCTCCTGGAGGAACATCTCGCACAGGGTGGTGGGCAGCTGATAAATCAACCGGCCGATGCCCAAATTCTCATAGTTGATGACGTACTTCTCCGTGTCAAAGACCTTGCCCACCTCAATGGCGATCTGTGCCTCCTTATAGCTCTTGGCCAAGTCCCGCAGGTGGGTGGCCACGGTGCCGATGCCCACCACCACCGTGGGCTCCCCGTCGGCACGGAGGGCCTCCTCAATAGAGGAGGCGATCTTGTTCAGCTCCTTGATGCCGGAGCCCTCCGGCATCTGGCGGATGAGGACCACGTCGCCCTCGCCGATGCTGAGGACGAAATCGTTTTGCCGGTCCGGGAACAGGGACTGGATCACGTCCGTGGGGACAGACTCCCCCTTCTTCAGGGTGCGGACCACGAATACGCCCCGGGGCACGTCCGCCGTGACCCGCAGCTCCTTGGCCCGCACATAGATATCCCCCAGCATGATGTTATCGGAGATGATGTCCTTGATGAAGGACCCCCGGTCATGTTTCTCCTCGTAGTAGGATTTGGCTGCATTCAGCGCCACCGTGGCCATGGCGCAAACGGTCTTGCTGATCTCGTTGTCGCCAAAGGCGAAGGCTGCATAGTCAAACTGGGTTCCCCAGCCGTTCAGGGCCTTGAATGTCTTTCCCTCCGACGTGACGATGGCGCCGCCGGCAGCATTGATGGCAGGCACATGCTCCGCCCACCGCTGGCCGATCATCGCCAGTTCGCTGCAGGCGATGACGATGCCCTCACCGTCAATGACGCCAACCGTCCGGTCCGTATTTTCCTTCAGCTGCAGCACCACATTTTGAAAAATTCTTCCAGACATGGTCGTCCTCCTCCTCTAAAATCACACGTGGGGGCGTTGTGCAAATTGTCAATGGATATATTATATCGTTGAATTTGTCAAAATGCAAGATATATTTTCTTTTTTCAACAAAAAAACGGCTTCTTTTTTGGGCAAGATTTGAATTTTCTGATGTGGCCGTTAGAAATTTCGCAGGCTCTCTACCTCATCCTCCGTCAAATATCGGTATGTGCCCGGTTCCAGGGCCGGATCTAGTGGCAAATTGCCCATGCGGACCCGCTTCAGATAGAGGACCGGCTTTCCCCGAGCCGCCAGCATCCGCTTCACCTGATGGAACTTCCCCTCCCGCAGGGTGACCAGCCCCTCGCTGCCCTCCGGCCCGGCGGAGAGGATCTCCAGCCCCGCCGGCAGGCATTCCAGGCCGCCTCCCAGGGTCATGCCTGCCGCAAACGCCCTGCAGTCCTCCTCCGTCAGACAGCCGGCAGTGCGGGCATAGTAGACCTTGTCCACATGATGCTTGGGAGAGAGGATGTCGTGGGCCAGTCCTCCTTCGTTGGTCAGCAGCAGCAATCCCTCCGTATCCTTGTCCAGCCGCCCCACCGGAAACAGTCCCCGCCGCCGGAGCTCCGGCGGCAGCAAGTCCAGCACTGTGGCCCCCCGGCCGTCCTCCGTGGCGGAGAGGACCCCCGCAGGCTTATGAAGCATGATCCAGGTGTAGCGGCGGCAGTGCAGCACGGTCCCGTCCACCATAATCTCCACTGCCTCCGGCACCACCTTGTCCTCCGGAGACCGGGCAGGCACACCGTCCACCAGCACCCGGCCCTGGCGGACCAGGAGCCTCACTTCCCGCCGGGAGTATGTCCCCTCCCCGGCGATGATCTTGTCCAGACGCGCTTTCTCCATGCCGGCCTCCTCCTTGCTGACCTCTGCCTCTTTTTACCGCTTCTCTTCCGACGGCTTGTTCTGCTTCATCTTATCATAAATCCGGAAAAAAATGAATAGGAAGATGCAGGAGGGATCGATATGCTGATTTGGACCGCGCGGGTTTCCAAGAAGACAAAGGCCGTTGTGGCTGTGATCCTGGCCGGCATCCTGGCGGCCGCCGTCCTGCTGCTGGTGGGCCGCTCCGGTGGCGGTCAGGACGCGGCAGCTTGGCAGCTGACCGGCAATGCCGACCGCATCGCCTATCTGGAGTCCATGGGCTGGCAGGTGGAGGAGGAACCGGTGGAGACGCTGCAGTTTCTGCTGCCGGAGAAACTGGAGGAGCCCTACCTCACCTACAACGAGCTGCAGGATTCCCAGGGCTTCGACCTTTCTGCGTGCTGCGGCAAGCAAGTGGCCCGGTACACCTACACCGTCACCAACTATCCCGGACGGCCGGAGGGTGTCCAGGCCAACCTCTATGTCTGCGAGGGGCAGCCGGTGGCCGGGGATATCCTCTGCGCCGGGGCAGACGGATTCCAGGACACACTGGTCTATCCGGAGCAGGACTGAGCCCGTTCGGAATGGCCTGCGGGCAAAAAAAGAACTGCCGCATTGCGGCAGTTCTTTTTCTTGGCTGAAAAATCAGGCCTCGGTGATCTCGGTAACAGCGCCGGAACCCACAGTGCGGCCACCCTCACGGATAGCGAAACGCAGGCCCTTCTCAATGGCGATGGGGGTAATCAGCTCCACGCTCATCTCGACGTTATCGCCGGGCATGCACATCTCAGTGCCCTCGGGCAGGGTGATGACGCCGGTCACGTCGGTGGTGCGGAAGTAGAACTGAGGACGATAGTTGTTGAAGAAGGGGGTGTGACGGCCGCCCTCGTCCTTGGTCAGGACGTAAACCTGGCCCTTGAACTTGGTGTGGGGATGAATGGAACCGGGCTTCGCCAGAACCTGGCCGCGCTCGATGCCGTTGCGGTCCACGCCACGCAGCAGGGCGCCGATGTTGTCGCCGGCCTCAGCGTAGTCCAGCAGCTTGTGGAACATCTCGATGCCGGTGACGACGGTCTTCTTCTTCTCGTCGGTCAGGCCAACAATCTCGACTTCCTCGCTCAGCTTCAGGACACCACGCTCCACACGGCCGGTAGCCACGGTGCCGCGGCCGGAGATGGTGAACACGTCCTCGACGGGCATCAGGAAAGGCATATCCTCCTTGCGGTCGGGGGTGGGGATATAGTCGTCAACAGCATCCATCAGCTCCTTGATGCAGGCATACTCGGGAGCGGCGGGATCGCTGGACTCGGAAATCAGAGCGTTCAGAGCGGAACCCTTGATGATGGGGATGTCGTCGCCGGGGAACTCATACTTGGAGAGCAGCTCACGGACCTCCATCTCCACCAGCTCCAGCAGCTCGGGGTCGTCGACCTGATCGCACTTGTTCAGGAACACGACGATGGCGGGCACGCCCACCTGACGGGCCAGCAGGATGTGCTCACGAGTCTGAGCCATGGGGCCGTCGGAAGCGGCGATAACCAGGATAGCACCGTCCATCTGGGCAGCGCCGGTAATCATGTTCTTGATATAGTCGGCGTGGCCCGGGCAGTCCACGTGGGCATAGTGACGCTTCTCGGTCTCATACTCCACGTGAGCGGTGTTGATGGTAATGCCGCGCTCCTTCTCCTCGGGGGCCTTGTCGATGGAGTCATAAGCCTCGAACTGAGCCTTGCCCTGCAGAGACAGCCACTTGGTAATGGCGGCGGTCAGCGTGGTCTTGCCATGGTCGACGTGACCAATGGTGCCGATGTTAACATGGGGCTTGGTTCTTTCAAATTTCTGCTTAGCCATTTGAAAATCCTCCTGTCAATTTTCAAAATCTGTTGGGTGCAATGCGGTTTTTCTCAGCATTGCTTATTTTACCGTATAATGGAGGGAAAATCAATCCCTTTTTCCTTACGCCTGGGGCTTATTGCGGGTCTCCACGATCTTATCCCGGATATTCTTCGGGATCTCCACGTAGTGGCTGGGCTCCATGGTGTACTGGCCGCGGCCCTGGGTGCGGGACCGCAGGTCGGTGGCATAGCCGAACATCTCGGCCAGGGGCACGTAGGCGTCGATCTGCTGGGCGCCGGGACGGGCCTCCAGCTGGATGATCTGGCCGCGGCGGCTGTTCAGGTCGCCGATGACATCGCCCATATACTCATCGGGCACGATGACACTGACCTTCATGATGGGCTCCAGCAGCGTGGGATCGGCCTTGCGGCAGGCCTCCTTGAAGGCCATGGAGCCGGCGATCTTGAACGCCATTTCAGAGGAGTCCACCTCATGATAGGAGCCGTCGTACAGAGTGACCTTCACATCCACCACGGGGAAGCCGGCCACCACGCCGGCGTTCATGGCGCCCTGGATACCGGCGTCGACAGCCGGGATATACTCCTTGGGAACGGCGCCGCCCACGATGGCGTTGACAAACTCGTAGCCCTTGCCGGACTCGTTGGGCTCCACGTGGATCTTGACATGGCCGTACTGGCCCTTGCCGCCGGACTGACGGGCATACTTGGTGTCCTGGTCCACGGCCTTCTTGATGGTCTCCTTGTAGGCGACCTGAGGTGCGCCCACGTTGGCCTCCACCTTGAACTCGCGCAGCAGGCGGTCCACGATGATCTCCAGGTGCAGCTCGCCCATGCCGGCGATGATGGTCTGGCCGGTCTCCTCATCCGTGTAGGTCTTGAAGGTGGGATCCTCCTCGGCCAGCTTGATGAGGCCCATGGTCATCTTCTCCTGGCCGGCCTTGGTCTTGGGCTCGATGGCCACGCGGATGACGGGCTCGGGGAACTCCATGGACTCCAGGATGATGGGTGCCTTTTCATCGCACAGGGTGTCGCCGGTGGTGGTGTTCTTCAGACCCACGGCAGCCTCGATATCGCCGGAGAAGACCTCCTCGATATCCTCCCGGTGGTTGGCGTGCATCTGCAGAATCCGGCCGATACGCTCCTTGACGTTCTTGGTGCTGTTCAGCACGGAGGAACCGGTGGTCAGATGGCCGGAATAGACGCGGAAGAAGCTCAGGCGGCCCACATAGGGGTCGGTCATGATCTTGAACGCCAGGGCGGAGAAGGGGGCGTTGTCGTCCGCAGGACGCTCGTCCTCCTCGTCAGTCTTGGGGTTCACGCCCTTGATGGGCGGAATGTCCAGGGGAGAGGGCATATAGTCCACGATGGCATCCAGCAGCTTCTGCACGCCCTTGTTGCGGTAAGACGTGCCGCAGGTGACGGGCACCATCTCATTGGCGATCGTGGCCTTGCGGATGGCCGCACGGATCTTGGCCGTGGGAACTTCCTCGCCAGCCAGATATGCCTCCATGATAGACTCGTCCACCATGGACACGGCGTCCATCAGCTTCTCCCGGTACTCGTTTGCCAGGTCCACCATGTCCGCGGGGATGGGCTCCACGCGCATATCCTTGCCCAGATCGTCATAGTAGATGTCCGCGTCCATCTCGATCAGGTCGATGATGCCTTTAAAGGTATCCTCGCTGCCGATGGGGAGCTGGATGGGCACGGCATTGCACTTCAGGCGCTCCTCAATCATGCGGAGCACGTTGTAGAAGTCGGCGCCCATGATGTCCATCTTGTTGACATAGATCATCCGGGGGACCTTGTAGTTATCGGCCTGGCGCCACACAGTCTCAGACTGGGGCTCCACGCCGCCCTTGGCGCACAGCACGGTGACAGAGCCGTCCAGCACGCGCAGGGAGCGCTCCACCTCCACGGTGAAGTCCACGTGGCCCGGAGTGTCGATGATGTTAATCCGGGTGGGCTTGAACTGGTTCTTGGAACCGGACCAGTAGCAGGTGGTGGCGGCGGACGTGATGGTGATGCCGCGCTCCTGCTCCTGGGCCATCCAGTCCATGGTGGCGGTGCCATCATGGGTCTCACCGATCTTATAGTTCACGCCGGTGTAGAACAGGATACGCTCGGTAGTCGTCGTCTTGCCTGCATCGATGTGAGCCATAATGCCGATATTACGGGTATTTTCAAGAGGTGTTTTTCTCGGCATACTGTTTCTCCTAACTTACCAGCGGAAATGGGCGAACGCCTTGTTGGCCTCGGCTGCCTTGTGGACTTCCTCGCGCTTCTTCACGGCGCTGCCGGTGTTGTTGGCGGCGTCCATGAGTTCGCCGGCCAGGCGCTCAGCCATGGTGCGCTCGCTGCGGGAACGGGCGTAGGCCGTCAGCCAGCGCAGACCCAGGGTCGTGCGGCGGGCGGGACGGACCTCCATGGGGACCTGATAGGTGGCGCCGCCCACACGGCGGGCCTTGACTTCCAGGCTGGGCATGATATTCTCCATGGCCTGGTTGAACACTTCGATGGGGTCTTTCTCGGTCTTCTCCTTGATCTGGTCGAAGGCACCGTAGACCACCTTCTGGGCCACGCCCTTCTTGCCATCCAGCATGACACTATTGATCAGCCGGGTGACCAGGACGGAGCCGTAAACGGGATCCGGCAGGATCTCTCTCTTGGGAACATTACCTCTTCTGGGCACTATGCTTCCCTCCTTCATAATAATTCTATGATCTCATAGGTACTCAAAAGGCGTATTGCAGCCTTCCGTGGATGCCTGCCAAAGAGGTCGTCCCGGCGGCCCGGAGGCCGCCATCTATATAAACCTATTCGGCAAAGCTCTCAGTTCGCAGACTTACTTCTGCTTGGGCCGCTTGGCACCGTATTTGGAACGAGCCTGCATACGGCCGGAGACGCCCTGGGTATCCAGCGTACCGCGGATGATGTGGTAACGGACACCGGGGAGATCCTTGACACGGCCACCGCGGATCATCACGACGGAGTGCTCCTGCAGGGAGTGGCCCACGCCGGGAATGTAAGCGGTGACTTCGTAGCCGTTGGTCAGACGCACACGGGCGATCTTACGCAGGGCGGAGTTGGGCTTCTTGGGGGTCGCGGTTCTCACGGCGGTGCACACGCCTCTCTTCTGGGGAGAAGGCAGATCGGTGGTCTTGTTCTTCAGGGTGTTCAGACCAAACTGCAGAGCGGGAGAAGTGGACTTGTAGGTAGCCTGTTCTCTTCCTTTACGGACCAGCTGGTTAAAAGTAGGCATTCGGTGTATTTCTCCTTTCTTTCATAATTTCGCTGCCGTGTAACCACGACAGCCCTTATTTTTTACGGAACGCGGTGAAGCTATTCCGAAAAAAACCATTTCTTTATGCGGAGAGGACGGCCACCACGGACGCGCCCACGCTGATCCGGCACGCCTGGCCCAGCTGGGACAGTGTGTAGTCCGTCTCTACGGGGATTCCGGCCTCCGCACAGCTGGCGGCCACCGGCTCGGTGATGGCGGGATCGGCGTCACAGGCGAGATAGACCCGCTTGGCCCGGCCTTCCCGGATCGCCTTGCGGGACTGCTTCACGCCGATGACCTTCTCCTGGGAAGCAAGCTCCGAGATCACGGGAAATTCCTCCTGAAACGCATGGCAAAATCCGCAGAATCCTAATATCCGCGCATTTTTGGATTATACCATGGGGAAACATATCCGTCAAGACATTTTTCGGTAAAAATTTTCCATGGCAAGATAGTAGATTAAGTGCAGAAGAAGTCAGACGACTTTCTTCTGCATATTTTTTATGCCGGAGGCGGAACGAGGTGAACGAAATGGAGGCTACGGCACAGAGGAAAACCCTGACCATGGAGGACCGAAAGGTCCTTGCGGAAATGTGGGCGGCCGGAGAGCGGGCTGCCGTGATCGCCGTAAAACTGGGCGTCTGCCCGGATACTGTGTACAAGGAATTGAAGCGCGGATACACCGGGACGCTGAACGAGTTAAGCCGGCCGGCCTATGACCCGGCACGGGGACAGGCAGAGTATCAGCGGCGGCTTAGAAACCGCGGCCGCTGGCGGCGGGACAAGGAGGAGCACCATGGAGCAGAAGCAGAGACCTGATGAAACCGGGAAGACGGAGCGAAAGCCCATCTCCGTGGAGGAAGCGAACAGCCGGGCATATCAAATCGGGCTGCAATCTGATTGCATCATCAAACTGGAAAAACGGGCCGGGGAAAACCGGTATCAGCGGCATTTTAAGGCATCCAGCGCGTCGGCACTGTTGAACGGGATGGCCGTCCTGATACGGGATTACGCAGAAACACTGAACCTGTCGGTTGTGGAGGTCTTGTCAGTCCTTGCTGTTGTGCTGACCATGCCGACAATCCAGGAAAAAAACAGAGAATCGGAGGACCAGTGATATGGAGCAGCAGTTTTTCACGATCCAGATCGAGCGGCGGGAGACCCGCATGGAGCGCCTGGAGCGGCGGAAGAGAGAGACCCGGAAAAGTATCTTCGCCGCCGTGCTTGCCGTCCTCGCGGCGGCAGCCCTGTTCGCCGCGCTGGCGGCCACAGAGCCGGTGATTGTCGTGACGAAAGAGGCGGAGCAGGGTCTCCAGCCGGTGGTGCTGATCGTGCCGGAGGCAGAGGTATGAGTGATAAGGAAGCTCGTCTGTTTGAGGTGCAGCACCCGGAGCGCCCCGCCGTACAGGTACAGGCGGTGGACCGGCTGCGGGCCGTCGCGGCGGCGGCGCGCGAATGGGGAGACCGGTGGACGGAGATCGCCAGAGACTGTGAGGTCACCGACCTGGGCCCGGCGCCGGAGCAGAAGCGGAAAAGCAGGAGGACGACATGATTCATGAAAAGGGACTTTGCAAGGTGCTTTCGGCCGCCTACAAGGGCGGCGGATATTCCGTGATCCCAGTCCGGCGGCAGGTGGAGACCGTCGCCAGGTCCTGGCGGCGGAACGAGATCATCCTGAACGGCGCCACCTGGGCGGTGCGCTGCCTGACGGAGGACCTGCCGAAAGAGGCGGCTGTCCAGATCGTCAAGGACGTGGGGTATATGCCGATGGAGCCGGTGAGCGTCCAGAAGAGCCAGCTGAATCAGACCATGCTGGAAGATGTGGCCGACATACGGGAGAGCCAGCTTGAAGAGCTGCGGGACGGATCATCCGTCATGGTGAAGATCCCCGTGATTTTCCGGGACCGCTGGCAGTTGTACCAGACGACAACTGGCGCGGTCTATGCCTTCGACACGGAGCTGCTGAAGCTGATCGACTTCAAGGAAGTATCGCCGGAGTGCCGGATTACGCCGCATGGCAACATGGCTATGTTCTTATGGGGAGACGAGATGGTATTTCTGGCGCCGGGGCGGTTCTCCCGGGAGAACGAGGAAAAGATCCTCTACATAGCAGGGATGGACTGGGAGAATCAGGTGGAGGCCGACGATCCCGTGGTGAACCTGAACCTGTTCAACGCGGACCAGGACGAGCCCCTTCTGACGCCGGAGGAATGATGTGGAAATGGAGAATCAGGAATACTACTTCGACGTGTCATATCAGCGCAGCAAGGACGGGCCTGTGGGCATGATCTATCTGCCTGATATCGGCAGCGTAATGGAGTGGATGCAGAGGAATGGCGAGAGCATCCACTTCGCCCCCCTGCTGAAAATGCCGGGAAACGCGGACGGCCTCGTGGATCGGGAGGTATGAGATGGAAAGCAGATTTGAGAGGATTACAGAATCTCCGGACGCCCTGGCTGCTGTGCTGGCCTCTATCCCAACGGCGGACGCACCGTGGGATATAGCATTCGAGCGGGCCTTCTGCGCGGGCTGCGCCCTGGAAAACTGCGATGGCTGCCAACACAAAAACCTGGATCGGATTAAGTGGTGGCTGGAGCAGCAGACGGCGAAAGCCTTTTTGACCAGGAAGGGTAAGCGATCCGGGTGGTTTTCCATGTCCAAGAAGCAGGAATTGGTGGACAAGCTGGGTCCTATTGAGCACCAGACGGAAGAACTGCTTGAGGAGCTATGCGGCAACTACTGCAGATACACCAGCGCCGCCAACGGAAAGACCAGGGATGAACTGTTGGATATTTGCGAGGACTGCCCGTTGTCCAGATTGAGAGATTTGATCGGAGTATAGGCAATGGGAAAAATCAGGTGCCCGGAGTGCAGATACCGGGCAGCAAAGTTTTCGGACTACACCTGTGACTATGCGGGGATCACGGGCCATACGAGGCGGGCCGTCCCGCCGGAGCGGTGCAGGCATTTTGAGCCGGAGCAGCCGCCGGAGGCCGCAAAGCGTGCGAAGCCGAAAGGGCCCGCCATCGCCATCAACCCAAGCCGCCGGCGGACCCGGTACGACTGGGAGAAGGCTAAAATGCTTTACGACCAGAAGTGGAGCGATTCAAAGATCGCGGCCGCCATGGGATGTGATGTCAACAGCGTTTTCGCCTGGCGGAAGCGGGAGAAGCTGCCGCCATGGCCGCGCTCGGAGCAGATTGTGGCGCGGAAGGAAGTGGTGGTGTGAAAATACCGGACGATGTGTTTATGACCCGTTGCCGCTACTGCGGGCATGGGCAGACGGGAGCGGAAAATAAAGAAATCCCGGATGATAAACTGTTTATTCACTTTTGGGCAAAGCAATCGCCGTGCGGGATCATCGGGATTGCACAATGTGATAAGGTCCAAGGCGAGTGTCTGGACTTCAAGCCTAACCCGATGTTTGGAATTTGCGAATACTGCACTTTCACAAACAGTTTTCATCCCGGATTTTGTACAGCACCCAGCGGGCCGGTGAACAAGCGGCGGGTATTCCTGGGGTGGAGCGGAATCGGGGATTACTACTCTGTCCACGCGCTTTTCACCTGTGATCGCTATCGAGTGAGTGAACGGTGGAAGGACCTGATCCTAAAAAATGCCGTAGAGGGCCATGCTCCGGCTAATTTTGACCCGGATACCTGGGAGGCGTTGGAGCACATCGACGGGACGCCGACGGCAAAACAGTGGGCGGACCTGCAAGCCAAACGAAAGGCAGAACTGGAGGCAGAGGCAGAAAAAGAGGCGGGAAAAAGGACAGAGCTGGAGCAAAAACAAATTTCCATGTTTGAAGATTACTAAATTGAAAACGGAATAAGGTGCGTGTATGAGAATCGAAGACCTTCCGCCGTGGGCGCAGGCTCAGGCGGCGAACCAGATCATGGCGCGGCAGAGGAGGGGAAGCGGCAGGAGCCGGGCCCCCTCCCCTGCCCTGTCGGACGATGAAGAAGAGATGCCGCGGCGGGCGGCATCCAAGTACCACAACCGGAAGGCCGCCCGGATCACGGCGGCGGGAAATATTCTGGAATTTGACAGCCAGAAGGAGGCGCGGCGGTATGACGAGCTGGCGCTGCTGCTGGCGGCCGAGAAGATTCGGGACTTGAAGCTCCAGCCGGAGTACACCCTGCAGGAGGCATACACCACCCTGGAGGGCGTGCGGGTCCGGGCTATCCGGTACAGGGCAGACTTTTCCTACGAGCGGGCCACGGAGCCGGACTGCTGCGGAGAGGTCCACTGGCTGCGTGTGGTAGAGGATGTAAAGAGCGAAGCCACCAAAACCAGGGTATACGCCATCAAGCGGAAGCTGATGCGCGAGCGGCTGGGTATTGATGTGCGGGAAGTGTGACATGTGCAGGCTGATTTGTGGGGACTGCATGGAACTGTTGCCAGAAATCCAGGACGGGAGCGTCGACATGGTACTTTGCGACATGCCATACGGCTCTACGCAGAATACCTGGGACCAGAAGCTGCCGCTAGACAAGCTCTGGGAGCAGTACAGCAGGATTGTCAAGGAGCACGGCGCCATCTGCCTGTTCGCGGACGGAATGTTTCTGGCGGACCTGATGAAAAGCAACCGAAAAATGTGGCGGTATAACCTGATTTGGGACAAAGTGATCCCTACGGGGTTTCTAAACGCCAACCGGATGCCATTGCGGCGGACGGAGGAGATTGCGGTGTTCTACCGAAAGCAGCCGCTCTACCATCCCCAAAAGGTGCCGGGGAAGCCGAACCACAGCAAGGGGCGGGCCGTCGGGAACCGGGCGGGCCAACGCTTTCAGAACCGGGACTATGGGGACTACGCCGTGGTGGACAACAGCAAAGACTTGGGCACATGGAAGCATCCGACATCCTTGATCTCTATCCCGAAGCCACACGCCTCTAAGTGCCTTCACCCGACGGAGAAACCGGTGGCGCTGTGTGAGTGGCTGATCCGTACGTACACAGACCCCGGGGAGACTGTGCTGGACAACTGCATGGGAAGCGGCTCCACCGGCGTGGCCTGCATAAGAACCGGGCGGAATTTTATAGGGATAGAAAAGAACCCGGGGGATTTCGCCGCGGCGGAGAAACGGATCGCGCAGGCGAAAGTGGATATGGGAGGCATCACATAAATGGAACATCTCCGTTTTTGCGGTTCCCTCAACATTGCTTGCGGCTATGCCGGTGAGCAGGGATTCTGCACGCTGACCAGATGCCCCGTGGTTCTGGACGAGTTCCAGGCCATGCGGAGGCACCAGGGGCCAACAGGGCCGAAGGGCCGGCCGGACGGATACGGCAATGCGGGAGGCAACATGATGAAGTCAACGTGCAGGGGCTGCGGAGCGCCCATTGTGTGGATCAGAACGGCGGCCGGGAAATCCATGCCCTGCGATGCGGAGCCGGCGCTGTACAAGGCCCGGGAGGGCGCGGCGGGTAAGATCATAACCGGGAACGGGACGGTGCTGTCTGCGGACATCGGCGGACTGGCCGCATTTGAGCCTGACGGCGTGGGGCATGTGAGCCATTTTGCCACATGTCCGGCGGCGGAACAATTTCGGAGAAAGGGAGCCGGAAGGAGGGGTGAGGATGGACAGGAAAATGGAGTGCCCGATTTGCAAGAAGAAAGCAGTGTTTGTAGGCGTCCATGATGATGAAGGCAATTATCACGGACTGATGGGATGCGAATATGAAAACGCTCCATGGAGCGGACTGTCGTATGCCTTACATCACGAAGGATGGGGAGACTGCCCACTATGCACTGATGGCGCAGAAAGCACAATGGGCGGGATGCTATTTGATACAGCCGAAGAAGCAATCTCCGCCCTGTCCCCGCCGAACGAGCCGCTGACCATTGAGCAGTTGCGGGAGATGGATGGGGAGCCGGTGTGGATTGTGGAGCAACCTGACTGGGGGCACTGGGAGCTATCAGCAGATGCGGAGGATTATCTGGCAAACCGTGACCAAGATTTTTACGGGTTGAAACACGATGACCCTGCGGGACGCTACGGGCTGCATGTGCTGGGGTGGCTCGCCTACCGCCGCCCGCCGGAGGGAGAGGAGGAGCGTCATGGCGATTAAGAACTACACGACCGAGGTAGAGGTCTATAAGAGTTTAGGAGAAATTCAAGGGGCGCTCGCCGGCCATGGCGCCAGAAAGGTCATGGTGGACTATAATGCCGCCGGCCAGCCCACCGGCATCATGTTTGCCATCGAAACTCCGGCCGGGCCTCGTGGCTTCTGCCTCCCTGCCAATATTGACGGGGTACGGACAGTATTTACCCAGCAGAAGGTGAAAGCCAAGCCGGGTCAAGCCGAGCGCACCGCATGGCGCAACGTCCGGGACTGGGTCATGGCGCAGATGGCGATTATTGAAGCCGGGCAAGTGCAAATGGAAGAGGTATTTCTGCCCTATCTGACTGACAGTAGCGGTCAAACGCTATATCAGCTATACCAGAGAGGCCGGTTGTCCCTCGGCCCTGGGGAGGGGTGACCATGGAACGGTTGACTTACTGGAACGAGGAATATGGTTGCTGGTCATATCATGGGCCAAGCGGTGAAGCAGCAAAGCGCCTCGCAGCCTACGAGGACACGGGGCTGGAGCCGGAGGAAATCTTTTCTGCCGTGGATATGGCAAAAATCGCCTGTGCGCTGCGTGAGCTTAATGTCTACAAGGAGCTCGGCTCCATTGACTGTCTCCGCAAGCTGGCTGGTGGCCCGGGAGAGACATCAACCATCACCAATGGGGGTAAAATCCGGGCCATGGACGATGACAGACTGGCGCAAGAGATTCTGCGCCGCTGGCGGGCAGAAATGGAGGCGGGAAAGTTTGAGGATATTTCCACTCGGTGGTGTGACATGAAGGGTGGATGCGTCAGCAGTAAGGGATACCCACGCCCCTGCACGGAAGATCGTCTGCTGGCCTGCATCAAACGATGGCTCCAGCAGCCAGCGGAGGGGTAGGGATTGAGGTGTGAAGATCTTATCATGCGGCGCCGGGATGCAGTCATCGGCCCTGCATCTGATGAGCTGCGAAAACGCCCTGGCAAAGATACGGGGAGAACCGCCTGTATGGCCCCAGGTGCCGATTTACGACATATCCATATTCTGCGATTTGGGATTCGAGCCGCCTTGGGTGAAAAAGCAGGTCGAATTCCTGGCAAACGCCGGTCATTCTTGCGGGGTGCCACTTGTGATTCTGGATTCTCCGCTCTACACCGACTTTATGGAGAATTTCGGGGAAAGGCGGACGATCAGCATCCCGTGGTGGACCATCAAGGAGGACGGCCACAAAAGCAAGATGCCTCGCAACTGCACCATCGACTACAAGGTAGAGCTGATCTCCAAGTACGTCCGGTGGGAGCTGCTTGGCTACAAAAAGGGGCAGCGGCTCCGGGAGGAAGACAAGAAGGCCCACGAGATGCACATGGGCTTCAGCGCGGAGGAGTCACGCCGGTGTAAGGAGAGCCCCAACCCCATGTTCGTCAACAAGTTCCCCTTGGTGGAGATGGGTCTGACCCGGGCGGATAACTTTGCCTACATCAAGGATGTATGGGGCTTGGAGACCAAGGCTTCGGCCTGCTCGTTCTGCCCGTTCCACAAGAATTACTTCTTCAAATTCCTGCGGGAGAATGAGCCGGAGCAATACGCCCAGGTTGTGGGCGTCGATGAACTGCTGCGGGACAAAAATCCGAAGCCGCCTATGGATTCCGACTTGTTCATATCGAGAAGTCGAAAGCGGCTCATGGATCTGACCGACGAGGATTGCAACGACGCTGAGTGCTTTGAATACTGCGGAATGCAGATTTGGAATGGATTTTGATTTGAGAAGATTCGATACTATGGAGCTTTGGAGGAGGAGAAAGATATGGACGAGCTGATTCGGAGGGTTGACGTGGCGCGGCCGCTCCTGGAGAAATACCGGGAAGTGAAGCGGCAAGCGGAGAGGGCTCGGAATCTGAGGAACCTGGGCTCTTGTCTTGCATTCCGGTCAGATATGGAGACTTTGAGAGCGTGCATCCAGATTGCCGTTGAAGCCCCGGCCATGGGAGAGGCCGGCGGAATGATCCAAGAGGCCGCTGTCCGGCGGCCAGTCCTGCAGGATGCCCTGGTGATGTATGGGCAGCAGGCGCAGATTGACATGATGCTGGAAGAGATGGCGGAGCTCTCCAAAGCACTGTTGAAACTGCGGAGAGCAAAGAAACACGAGATCACGGAGCCTCTGTTTCTCGTAAAGAACGTGGAGGAAGAGATAGCAGATGTGCAGATCGTCTTGAACCAAATGAAGCTGCTGTTTCCGGGTTGGGGGATCTGGATGCAGGCAAAGTTACAGAGGCTGGAGGAGCGGATCGAGAAAGAGAGGTGGGCGGATGCAGACGAAGGAAGAACTGCTGGAGATCGAGCAGCGGCTGCTGGTGGAGATGGGCCGGCGGTACGGCGCCCACCTGGAGAAGGCGGCTGCGGCGCGGCGGGCCCGGTCCAGGGAGAGAGCGAGGCGGGCACGTGAAGCGGCGATCCAGGGAATACGAACGGCTGGCGGCGATGGCGGCGGAGGCCAAGCGCCGCGGGCTCTCCTACGGCCAGCTGATGGCCGGCACAACGGAGTATGAGCGAAACCAGATCGTGCAGAAAAGGCGGAAAACATAAACGAAAGGAGGTGCCGCGGGTGTTTCGGTACAAGAAGTCCATTCCGGTGAGCTATGAGTGGCAGGGATACATATACTTCACTTCCCTGCTTTACTGGGAGTTACCGAAGCGGACACAGGAGAAGATCCTGAATTTGTGTATCGCCGCCGGGAAAGAAAACTACCAGGCGCTGTTCGAGTTTGTGACAACGGACGCGGGCGCACAGGCGGTCTGCCTGCGGCACCACCTCTCCCCCTCTACGTTGGAACGAGCCGTGCGGAGATACTACGAGGCGTTCCCACGGAAGATTTGACATGCAGGCAACCGGGTCACTCCCGGCGGCCTGCGTCTTCCCCTTATCTATGACCACATCCCGGTAAGGGTCACGCCCGCGAAAGCGGGTGCTCCGAAGATCAAGGGGACCCCGCTGCGCCCCGCGCAGTGGGGAGAGGAGACGCAAGGGAGCGGGCATTGTTTTCGCATTGGGGTCCCCGCCACGCCTGCGTGGTGGGGAGAGCCGGAGCAGCGAAGTGAGCGAGTTCTGACCAGAATGGCCGGAACGAGGGATGCGGAGCTTGTGACGGCGAGGGAAACGGAGCCGAGCGGACTTTGCGGCGACGAGGTGAGCCGGGCCCCTCCCCTGCCGTCCGTGTTGACGGCTGCGTTCCTACGTGGAGAGAGCGGCGGTGGGGGATTCTATGCCGCGCTGCGGGCGCATGAGCCGGGCGGGGCCTGCAAAACGAGATTCCGGTTTAAGTCACATCAAAAAGCCACCAACGCCCTGGCCGCCAGTACACGAGCACTGAGGTCCTCCGAAGTGGAGGGGAGCCAAAATGTGCCGCCGTCAATGCTGGGGACGGCACCAACGAGGGGCCCTGCGTAGACGATCAGACGAAAAGGCTTTCCGGATCATATACATATTAACATTCGCGCGCACGCGCGAATGTGGGCTTGGTAAGGGCCTAAGTTTTCACCAATAAAGCAGATAAAAGCAGAAAGAGGCAATGGGGGACCCCGCCACGCCCCGCGTGGTGGGGAGAGGACGAGCCCCGGAATGAGTGAGACCTGCCGCGGGCGGCAGGGTGAGCGATATGGAGGAGGCGAGGACGACATGGATGGGTACTGGATCGTCCGGACGTATGAGGCGGGCAACGTGGGAGAAAAAACAAAATTTTTCGTCCCAGGTGCCCGCCCCACGAGATCACAGCGCCGCCTGCGGGACGCCGCCCGGAAGCAGGCACAGAACGAGTACAGCGCGGAGAAGGCGCTGGCCCGCCTGCTCAACGCGAACTTCACAGAGGGCGACCTGCTGGTGGGCCTGGACTATTCGGACGAGGGACTGGCGCGGCTGGAGGCCTGGGCTCTCCGGCAGGGCCTGCCCATGGAGACCGAGGAAGAGCGGCTGGACACCATGCGGGCGGCGGCAGAGCACGAGCTGCAGCTGATGATCCGGCGGGTGAAGCGGGAACTGGACAAGCTGGGACTCCCGCTGCGGTACGTGGCCGTCACCTCCGACATGGACGGAGACACCGGGGAGACGGTACGGGTGCATCATCACTTGGTGGTAGACCAGGCGGTGCGGGACGTGTTCGTGGAAAAGTGGGCGGGCCTGGGCGGCGTGGACTGGAAGCCACTCTCCCCGCAGATGGACTACACGCCCCTGGCCTCCTACCTGATCCGGCAGGTGCGGCGGGTGCCGGATCACAAGAAGTACATCTCCAGCCGGAATCTGCTCCGGGTGGAGCCGAAGGACCGGATCGCCATGAGCGAGGCGGAGGTGCGCGTGCCGAAGGGCGGCGTGCTACTGTTTCGGGAGGCGTACCACCCCGGCCTGTCCCAGTACATTCGGTACATCCTGCCGGAGAACCGCAGAAGGGTTCCCGCCGGAGCCCAGCGGAGCGGGTCCGGCGGGAAGAGGACGAGCGCCCAAGCCCCGAATAGGGGCGCGGAAGTGCCCTTGGGGTGCAAGGAAGCGGGCGGAGTTTTACCCGCAAGGGGTATGCGGCATCCGTATGGAAGCAAAGCTCCCGACGGCTGCCCAATCTCCACAGGAGGAAACGGAGCTAAGCGGACTTTGCGAGGACGACGGCCGCCTGGAAGGACGGGAAAAACGGAATAGGCGGTGGAGGCCCGGGAATTTTCCTCGGGCCTGAAAGCCGTGGAATTTTTCGACACGACAACGCGCGCACGGGGGCGGGTATGCCCTCGCACGCGCGTACACGCGCGCACCTGCGCGCGCGAGGGGACAATGCGCCTGTATCCTTTGCAGGACAAGGGATACAGGCGTTTTTTTGCGCTCAAAAAGTTGACGGTTCGACGCATGGTCACCCTGTTATACTGGTATTAGAGACCGGGGCGGGAGATGCGGAGGTGACGAGGACGTGGGAAGGCCCAGAAAGTACACGCCGCGGACGCTTAAAAGGGATGTAGAGCGGTATTTTGCTTCCATCACCCGGAAGGTGCGCATCACAGAGCCAGTGCCCACCGGCCGGTACGACGACAAAGGGCACATGATTTTTGAACAGGTGCCGGTGAAGAACTCCCTGGAAGAGGAAGTCTGGGTCACAGAGTACATCGTGCCGCCGGAGATCGCGGCGCTGTGCGAGTTCCTGGAGATCGACCGGAGCACCTGGGCCAACTACCGGGACCCGGACAAAAACCCGGAGTTCGTGGAGATCACCCAGCAGGTCTACGAGCGGATGAAGGCGTGGAACGAGCGGGAGCTGCTGACGCGGCCCGGCAAAGACATCAAGGGAATTGTCTTCAACCTGGAAAACAACTACGGATACCGGGAGCGGCACGACCTGGACTTCTCCAGCAAGGGGATCGAGGAATACCTGCAGAAGCTGGAAGAGGCCGGCGGGGGTGGCAGTTTATGAACATCCTGAACGTGCGGGAGTATATCGAGACGTTCCTGAAAATCCGCACGAAGGACGGAACCCTGATGCCGCTGCGGCTCAATCAGCCGCAGGATCGGATGTACCAGGCGGTCAAATCCCAGTGGGACGCCGGAAAGCCGGTGCGGATCATCGTCCTCAAAGCCCGGCAGATGGGGTTTTCCACCCTGACGGAGGCCATCATTTTCGCTATTACGGCCACCCGGTTCTATACCGACTGCATGATCGTCGCACACAAAGACGAGGCCACCGCCAACCTGTTCCGAATGTCCCTGCGTTACTACGAGAATCTGCCGGAGCCGATGAAACCCATGCGGAAGGCAAGCAACGCCCACGAGCTGGTCTTTGATAAGCCGGCCCACTACAAGGGCCGCCGGCCGGGCCTGGGGAGCTCCATCAAGTGCGCCACGGCAGGCGGCAGCGGTGTCGGCCGATCTGCCACGCTCCGGTGCCTCCACCTGTCCGAGTTCGCCTTCTGGCCGGGAGACAAGCGGGAGACGCTGGCGGGTTTGTCCCAGGCGGTGCCGGACAAGCCGGGGACCATGATTATCATCGAATCCACCGCCAACGGATACGACGAGTTCAAAAATCGGTGGGACGCGGCGGTGGAAGCCCAGCGGCGGGGCGAGGACGGCTACCTGCCCATCTTCTTTGCCTGGTACGAGATGGAGGAATACCGCCGGACCCCTCCCCCGGGATTTGAACGGACGCCGGAGGAGCAGGAACTGGCCGAAACCTTCCATCTGGACGACGAGCAGCTGGCCTGGCGGCGGTGGTGCATCGCCGCTAACTGCGGCGGAGACCTGGATCTGTTTCATCAGGAGTACCCGTCCACACCGGACGAGGCGTTTATTTCCACCGGCCGCTGCGTCTTCGACAAGGCGGAGATCGTGCTGCGGCGGGAGCAGGTGCGGGAGCTCCCCTGGGAACGGGGCGAGTTCCGTGCCAGGAAAGACGCAGCTGGAAAAATCGTCGGCTGGGATTGGGTACGGGACCCAAGAGGCGCTGTCCGCATCCTGAAAAAGCCGGAGAACGGCGTGCCCTATGTGATCGGCGGGGACACTGCCGGCACCGGAAGCGACTGGTTTGTGGGCCAGGTGCTGGACAACCGGACGGGAGAGCAGGTGGCGGTGCTCCACCACCAGTTTGGGGAGCGGATGTACGCCGAGCAGATGTACTGCCTGGGGATGTACTACAACACCGCCCTGATCGGTGTGGAGACCAACTACTCCACGTACCCGGAGATGAAACTGGAGGATTTGGGATACCCGAACCTGTACGTGCGGGAGCGCCTGGACAACTACACCGGAAAGATGGTGCCGGCCTTTGGCTTTGAGACCACGACCGTCACCAGGCCGGTGATTGTGGATGGGCTGAAAGACGCGGCCAGGGAGCACCTGGAGACCATCAATGACTACGAGACGTTGGGCGAGATGCTGACGTTCATTTATGACGAAAACTGGAAACCACAGGCGGAAGAGGGCGCTCACGACGATCTGGTGATGGCGCTGGCCATTGCCCACAAGATCAGGGTTCAGCAGCGGACCAGCGTGGAGCGGACCGCGGCGGCGGGGACTGCCGTGTGGACGCAGGATATGTGGGATGACTTTGACCGGGCGGACCCCCAGGGGCGGGAGCTCCTGCTGAAACTCTGGGGTACCCCGCGGAGATAGGAGAGCACGATGAAAACGAGAAAAGCGGCAGTCAGGCCGGCAAAACTGGATATTTGGCAGCGGAGGCTGGCGGACAGCGACGCAGCCTGGAAGCCGGAGATGGAGCGCATGGACCGGCGGGAGCACCTGTACAGCGGGGACCGGGAGCTCCGCGCCCTGACAAAGGGGGATGAGGGGCAGAAGGCTCCCCATATCCGGAATATCGTCTTTGAGAACATTGAGAGTCAGGTTTCCTCCGCCATTCCCTCCCCCAAGGTGACGCCGCGGCGGAAGGAGGACGAGGGGCTGGCAGACAAGATCGAGCACTGGCTGCGCTGCGAGCTGGACCGCCTGCCCTTCGAGACCATCAACGACCAGGCGGAGCGGACAGTCCCCATCCAGGGCGGCGTAGGCTTCCTGGTGGCCTGGGACAACCGGAAGCGGACCCACGACACGGTAGGCGAAGAGGAAGTGGCGATGCTGCATCCGAAGCAGTTCGCCCCGCAGCCCGGCATCTACACCGGCATCCAGGACATGGATTGGTTCATCGTCCGCCAGGCCGCCACGAAGGAGAGCATCCGGCGCCGGTACGGCGTGAATGTGGAAAACGAGGGCGAGCAGGAGCCCCAGGTGCGGGGCACCGGCGATGAAGACACGGCGGACGACGCTGTGACGATGTACATCGGCTACGCCAAAAACGACCAGGGCGGGATCGACCGCTATGTGTGGGTCAACGACATCGAGCTGGAGGACCTGGAGAACTACCAGGCGCGGCGTGTGCCGGTCTGTGCCCACTGCGGCCGGGTACGCCCCCTCCCCGGGCAGATCATCCAGAACCGGCAGGCCGTGGCGGAGACAGCGGAGACCAGGAAGCAGATCGCGGGCCGGGCCCTGGCCCTGCAGCTGGCGCAGGAGGTGGCGGCCGGTATCGGCGGAGGCCTGGAAGCCATGGCGGCGGAGGTGGCAGCAGAGCCGCCGGAGGCTGAGGCAGAACGGTACGACGGCGGACCATGCCCATGGTGCGGGAGCACGAACTGGACCACCAAAGAGCAGGAGTACGAAGAAGTGATCCTGCCCATCACCAACAGTTCCGGCCTGACGATTCCGGGCCAGCATCCGGAGATCGACGAGAACGGCCGGTCGGTCATGCGGCCTACCCGGATCCCTTTCTACCGGCCGGACGTGTTCCCGGTGGTGCTGCAGAAGAGCGTGAGCGTCTATGGCCAACTGCTGGGAAACAGCGACGTGGACGTGATTGAGGACCAGCAGAACACCACCAACCGCATGGAAAAAAAGATCATCGACCGTCTGGTGAAGGCAGGGACCCGGATTACGCTGCCGGCCAAAGCGACGCTGCGGACGGACCCGGTGGACGGAGAGCGATGGTTCCTGGATTCCCCGGCCGACAAGGCCATGATCGACGTGTACCAGTTTTCCGGAGACCTGCAGTACGAGCTGACGTACCTGGCGACGGTCTATGAAGAGGCCCGGCAGGTCCTGGGCATCACAGACAGCTTCCAGGGCCGGACGGACCCAACGGCCACCAGCGGAAAGGCCAAGGAGTTTTCCGCCGCACAGGCGGCGGGGCGCTTGGAGAGCAAGCGGACCATGAAGCAGGCGGCATACGCCCAGCTGTTCGAGCTGATGTTCAAGTTCTGGCTGGCGTACTCGGACGAGCCCCGGCCCATCAGCTACAAGGACAACGAGGGGAACACGGTCTTTGAGGAGATCAGCCGGTACGACTTCTTGAAGCAGGACGAGGATGGGCAGTTCTACTGGGACGACCAGTTCCTGTTCAGCTGTGACACCTCTGCCCCGCTGGCTTCCAACCGGGAGGCCATGTGGCAGGAGACTCGGATGAACCTGCAGACCGGGGCATTCGGCGATCCCAGCAGCACGGAGACGCTGATCCTGTTTTGGAGCAAGATGGAGGAGCTGCACTACCCCGGGGCCGGGTCCACCAAGAAATACCTGGAAGAGCGGTTGCGGCGGGAACAGCAGCAGGCCGCCCAGGCCCAGCAGATACAGCTCCAGATACTGGCCATGCAGGCCCAGCAGCGAGGGCGGCGGGACGCCGCATCCACAGTCAACCAAGGCAATCAGACGCCGACGGGTAGGTAAAAGGGCCCCCACCACGCGGGGCGTGGTGGGAAGAGGACGAACGACGGAGTGAGCGATATTCCCCGTGCACGGGGAATTGAGCGATATGGAGTCCGTGAGGACGAACGCATGAGAACGCGGGAAAATCTCAATCTGCAAGAAAGGAGGCGGCACCTGCATGAAGAACGGCGGCAAGCGCGGCGGCTTCGGCTACGTGGGCCGGATCAAGAACTCCGGGCCCCAGGTGGTACAGGCCCCCATCCAGACCACTGTGTCCAAGAAGGGCACAGTGAAGACGGGCAACGACCTCCGGAGCGGCAAGAAGTAACGGAGATCGAATAATCCGGGGCCGGGAGTGGCCCACCATTACGCAAGCCAACAGCGGGAAAATGGCAGCCGGCCAGAGGCCGGAACGGAGGCATTATGGCCGGATTTGAAGAGAGCGATCTGTATGCTGCGTTCGGGCTGGAGCAGCCCGCAGGCGGGAACGAACCGGGAGCCGCCGAACCGGGAGCGCAGGAAGGACAGGCACGGGGCACGGAGCCCGGAACGGGCGAAGCCCAGGAGCCGGCGCAGACCCAGGAGCAGGACCCCTCCCGGGATCAGGGAGACGGTGGGGCCCAGGGCGGCGCCGGCGGTGCCAGGGACGTTTCCGGAGCGTCCCAGGCAGAGGGCGGGCAGGAAGGAGAGCCCGCCCAGCAGACCAAGGAGCAGCCCCCGCAAGGGGGACGCGGCATCCGTAATGAGGCAGAGCCTCAAACGGCTGCCCAGCGGGCGGAGAATGCAGCCCGCCGGCGGCGGGAAGAGCAGCAGGCCGCCATTGACGCCGCCGTGAAAATGGCGGTGGAGGACGAGAGGGCCAGAACCAAAGGGCAGATGGAGGCCTTCTTTGCCAAGGCGGGGATGAAAAACACCGTCACCGGCAAGCCCATCACCACCCTGGAGGAGTTTGACGCCTGGCAGGCGGACTATGAAGCCGCCAGACTACAGAAGGACCTGAAGGCCGGGAAGCTGACACCGGAGGCCCTGCGGTCCGCGGTGGAACAGACGCCGGCGATCCAGGCGCTGAAAAAGCAGCAGGAGCAGCGGGCGGCGGAGGACGAGCAGCGCAGACAGGCTGAGGCCAAGGCCCGGGTGGACGCGGAGCTCGCGGAAATCCACAAGCTGGACCCCGCTATCAACACGGTGGAGGACCTGTTGTCCATGCCCGACGCCAAGGCGTTCTACGACCTGGTGCGCAAGGGCAACAGCTTCCTGGACGCCTACCGGCTGGCCAACTTTGACCGGCTGCAGGCGGCCCGGGCGGAAGCGGCCCGGCAGCAGGCCATGAACAACGCCAGGGGCAAGGACCACCTGACCGGCACCGGGACCCCCCAGGGGACCGGGGCGGCCACGGTGCCGCCGGACGAGATGCAGGCATTCAAGCTCTTCAATCCGACGGCCACGGAGGCGGAGATCACCGCCTGGTACAACAAGCACAAGAAATGAGCGGCGCCCCGGGAGACCGAGGCAGCGTGAAAAGGAGGAAACCATGTTTCAGCCCTGGAAAAGCGACAACGGGGCTGTGCTCCCCTGGGAGTATCTGCCGGCGGAGGCCGGCACCTACCACGTGGGGCAGGCCCTGAACCTGGACGCCACCACCGGCCATCTGGAGGCCGTGGCGGCGGACCTGGATACCACTCCCCCCTACATCTGCAACGCGGAGGTAAAGGTGGAGACCGCGGGGACCCCCATCCCCGTGTCCCGGACGAGCCGGGACGTGATCTATGAGACCACCCTGCAGGCGGCGGCCGCGGGCACCGTGGCGGGCAGTCGGCTGGTGGTCAAGAGCGGCGGCACGCAGGTGGGCGCCGGGGACGGCACCTTTGAGGTGGTCAGCCTGGACGGCACCACGGCAGGCAGCATCGTTCGCGGCCGATTCGTGGACCCGAAGCCCGCGGCGGGCGGCGGTGGCTAATCACCGACCTGCCGAGAAAGGAGAAACAAGACAATGCCTATTAGACTTACATTTTCCGAGGGGTCTGGCCTGAATGACAGCGTGTACGGCAAGTGCCAGGCCCCCATCCGGATGTTCCTGGAGAAGCGGGGCGAGGCCTTCGAGCAGGAGAGCGTCGTGGAGCGGCTGTTCCTGATGGGTACATCCGAGAACTACGGCGACCTGCTGACCAGCATGACCGCCATGGCGGGCTTTGAGCCCGTGGGTGAGAACGGCGCCTATCCCGAGGACTCCATGCAGGAGGGCTATCAGAAGCTGCTGGTGTATGAGACCTGGAAGGATTCCTTCTCCATCTCCAAGGAGATGATCGAGGACTCCAAGCTGATGGACCTGCGCAAGCAGCCGGGGGCCTTTATGACCAGCTATCACCGGACCCGGGAACTGTTCGGCGCGGCCCTGTACGGCGGCGCCATCAAGGCGGCCACTACGGCGCAGTTCAAGGGCAAGACCTTTGACATCACCACGGCGGACGGCCAGCCGCTGTTCTCCGCGGCACACCCCGCCAAGGTGTCCGGCCCCGCCCAGTGCAACCTGTTCAAGGACGCCTTCTCCGTGGATGCCCTGGGCCAGATGGAGACGGCCATGCAGATTTTCTGCGGCGACACGGAGGAGATTCTGGACGTGTCCCCGGACACCATCCTGATCCCCGATCTGGCCAGCCTGAAGAAGGATGTGTTCGCGGCCATCGGCGCCGACAAGGACCCGGCCACCAGCAACAACGCCTTCAACTATCAGTTCGGCCGCTGGACCGTGATCTGCTGGCCCTATCTGAACAAGTTCATCACGGCCGGCACCGCGCCCTGGATCCTGCTGGACAGCAAGTACAACGAGCAGTACGGCGGCGCTGTGTGGAACGACCGGATTCCGCTGGCGGTGCGGAGCACCATCGACGAGAACACCGACGCCAACGTGTGGCGGGGCCGTTCCCGCTGGAACGCCACGTTCAACGACTGGCGGTTCGCCGCCATCGGCGGCATCTCCACGGGAGAAGAGCTCCCCGACTAAGCAACACCCGAAGCGGGCGAAGGTACGCCTCCGCCCGCTTTTCCACAAGGAGGCAACCATGAAAATCTGCGTGTACGCCATCGCCAAAAACGAAGAGCAGTTCGTGGACCGCTGGATGGACTCCATGCGGGAGGCGGACTGGGTGTGCGTGCTGGACACCGGGAGCACGGACCGGACCGTGGAAAAGCTGGCGGACCGGGGCGCCGTGGTGCGGCAGGAGGCTGTCAGCCCCTGGCGGTTTGATGCGGCCCGCAACCGCTCCATGGAGCTGATCCCGCCGGACACGGACATCTGCGTGTGCACGGACCTGGACGAGGTGTTTCGGCCCGGCTGGCGGAAGCTGCTGGAGAATGCCTGGGAGCCGGGAGCAGAACAGCTCCGGTACACCTATATCTGGAGCTTCGGCCCCCGCGGAACGCCGGGCACTACGTTCCTGCAGGAGAAAATCCACGCCCCCGGCGTGTTCCGCTGGCATCATCCGGTACATGAAGTGCTGCGGAGGACAGACGGGCAGCGCACCTGGAAGACAGCGGTATGTCCGGAGATCGTGCTGGAGCACTATCCGGACCCGAAGAAAAGCCGGGCGGAGTATCTGCCGCTGCTGGAACTGTCCGTCCGGGAGGATCCGGAGGACGACCGGAACGCCCACTATCTGGGGCGGGAGTATATGTTCCACGGACTGTACGCGGAGGCCATCCCGGTGCTGAAGCGCCACCTGGAAATGCCCGGAGCCGTGTGGCAGCCGGAGCGGTGCGCCTCCATGCGCTTTCTCTCCCGGTGCTATCTGTCTATGGGCGACAGGCGGCAGGGCATGGTGTGGGCGCTGCGGGCCATCGCAGAGGCACCGGAGCTGCGGGAGCCCTGGGTACAGGCGCAGGAGGCAGCCTACGCGGCGGAGGACTGGGAGGGCGTGGTCTACTACGGCCGGCGGGCCGTGGACATCACCGAACGGTCCGGCTTCTATATCAACGAGGACAGGGCCTGGGGCGCCTATCCCTGGGACGCCATGGCGTATGCCTGCTACCGGATCGGGGATCTGCGGGCGGCAGGAGCATACGGAGAGCAGGCGCTGCTGGAGGAACCGGACAACCCGCGGCTGCTGGAGAACATGCGCTTCTATGTGGGAAACAAGGGAGGCGGATACGAATGAAGGTCAAGGATGCCATCGCGGCGGCGGATGCCGTGAAACCCAACGCTTTCAGCGAGGAGGCAAAGTTCCAGTGGCTGCGCCGCCTGGAAGGACGCCTGCAGGCGGAGGTCTTTTTGATGGCCCCGGCGCAGATCCGGGAGCTGGATTTGCAGTATCCGGCGGATATGGACCGGGAGCTGTTGGTGGATCCCCCCTACGATGATCTGTATCCGCTGTATCTGGAGGCCAGGATCGACGCGGAGAACGGAGAGTATAACAAGTACGCGGACTCCATGACCATCTACAACAGCGCGTACACGGCGTTTGTGTGCTGGTTCTGCCAGCTATACGATCCCGCGGAGGGATATTTCAGCGAGGAGGCGAGACGGCATGAGGTGGAGTGACTGCGGCGGACCGCCGTACAACAATCCCCCCTACTATCTTTCGGCCTACGGCCTTGCGGTGAAGCACGGCTTCAAGGGAACGGAGGAGGAATACCTGGCATCCCTGAAGGGAGAGACCGGGGAGACAGGTCCCACCGGACCCACGGGAACACAGGGGCCGACAGGTCCCATTGGAGAAACCGGACCAACTGGGCCGGTTGGACCGACAGGCGCGGCCGGAGCGGCGGGTCCCACCGGCCCCACAGGAGCCCAGGGGCAGACAGGCCCTGCCGGAGAAGCCGGGCCAACGGGACCGACAGGCCCGACAGGAGAAACCGGAGCCACAGGTCCCGCGGGGCCAATGGGGCCCACGGGACCGGCGGGCGGCCCCACCGGCCCGACAGGACCCACGGGGCCCAGCGGACAGGCCGGTGCGGCCGGCCCGACAGGACCTACGGGGCCCAGCGGAGCGGCTGGTCCCACAGGCCCCACCGGTCCGGCGGGAGAAAACGGCGTGGCCTCCTTCAATGGCCGGACCGGGGCGGTGTTGCCCCAGTCCGGGGACTACAACGCCACACAGATCCCGGTGAGCGGAGAGCCGGAGGCGGAGACCGTTGCGGCGGCTTTGTCTAATAAGGCGCCTGCGGGGTTTGGCTTCGGGGATGCGATACAGGAAATTGCGACCGCCAGCGCGGAGGAATCCTATGAGACATACTGCGCCAAGGTAGACGCTGTACTGGACGCGATGCCGGACAAGACCGCAAAACTGGTGCTGGCCTATCCGCCTGCGGTGTACGGCAAAGCGGGTACTACGATATCGCTCTTATATAAGGGTGACGCCAACTATGCAGTGCTATCCAATATCGGCAGTGCAGACACGGCGCTGTGCGGATGGCGGATGATAAAATTAAAAAAATCATCGTCAGACCCGTCTGCTTGGCAGCCGTTTGAGTGGGAGCATCCCCCCATGCAGTTGGGCGTCGAGTACCGCACCACGGAGCGGTATCAACAACTACCGATCTATACAAAAGCGGTCAATTTCGGGGCTGCGCCAAATACTACATCAAAGACTGTGGAGCATGGCATTACAGGCTTCAACCAATGTGTGGATGTAAGCGGAATTTTGGGTGGAGCGAATCTGATAGGCCATAAAAACATTGTCGGGATACTAGTAAACGCATCCCAAATTACGATTGAGGCGGACGCCGATCTATCCAGAAGCAATGTATACGTGATCCTCAAATACACAAAGGCTACCAGCTAAGAGGAGGATACCATGAAAATTCTGAAATATAGGCTGGCGACAGAGGTCAACCACGGAACCCCGAAGAAGCCGATAATGGAAACCGTACTTTCCGACGTATCCATGCCTTACATCACAGAAGCAGACTACCAGATGGCCTTGTCTGAGGCATGGCAAGGTGAGGTCACCGTGGAGGAGGTGCCGGAAACCGCGGATGAAATCCGGGCGCGGCGTGACCGGCTTTTGGCGGCCACAGACTGGGCGGTGTTGCCGGATTCCCCGCTAGATGCTCAGTCGCTGGAGACGGTCAAAACCTACCGGCAGGCCCTGCGGGATGTGCCCCAACAGGAGCATTTCCCCGATTCTATTACTTGGCCTCAGATACCGGAGCTTGCGAATCTGCCCTGATTTGTGCGGCTTCCTCGGCAGACAGCCGCCCGGCGGCTATCAGCTGATTCAGACGCCCATCGTCCCAAAGGCGGGGATAGTAGGCCCTCGCCATATCATACACTGTCACAACGCCACCCCCTGCATGGCCGCCAAGAAATCCACATCTGCCCGCAGCTGTTCCTGAGCTGTGGGAGGCGGCGCGGGGACTCCGTCGTCCTCCACGGTAATCTGCCCTTGATACGCCTCCGCCTGGGCGATAGCGTAATTCGCTTCCGTGTAAGGCATCGTAACACCGGATAGCACCGTCTCAATATCTGGCAACTCAGGAGTGCCGTGGTTGATCTCCGTGGCCAGTTTGTATTTCAGGATCTTCATGTGCCCTCCTTCCAGTATTTCAAGAATAAGGTGAAGTTTAATCCGACTGTACGGCCAGACCCGACCGAAATTGTGAACTTCCCATTCCCGTTTTGTGTAAACAGACCAAGATAGTTTGATGCGTCGAAAACAGATTCTCCAAAAAGACCCGGAATTTGCGTTCCGTTGTCCAATACGCCATAACAACGGATCATCTTTACTTGTCCGCTGGTATCCGGGATTTGGATTTCCATTGCTTTTAATGAATTGTCCGGGAATGCTCCGCCGTCCACAGCCATCACAAACACTGGCTTTCCGTTGTACCGCTCAGCAGTGCGATACTCAACGCCTAACTGCATGGGAGGGTTTAACCAATCTGCCAGAGCCTCTAATGTTTCGCCAGACGGTGCATCCTGGACAGCTGTCGGTGTCTGAGGAACAATCTGAGATGGGTCAGATAATCCCGAAATAAAGCGATAATTTATCGCATTTTCCGTCGAAAGAGTGTAGTGGATATCAAGTGCCCAGTCATATATAGATGAAGACATCAGTCTTAGATTGTCGATGGGATATGTCCCTGACTTGTAAGATGAATCCAGAATCGTGATGCAGTACCCATAGTTCGTTGCTGTCACAGATGCTAAAAGAGAACTGGGGCCGCCGGCTGCATAGTTGTGCCCGACGCTCACGATAAAACTGTCTGGCCTACTGCCAATGCCATTAATTGTGGCAATCCTGTACCATCCTGCTGCAGAAACCGGTCCTGGCTTGCCCAGGATGCCGGGCGCCTTATTAGACTAAGACACCCTCCTGCTATACTGGTGCGGGAGGTGTTGCGTATGGATGCAAAGACGGAGCTGGAGCGGAAGCTGGTAGGACTGGCCCCCGGTATGGAGGCGGAGATCAGACAGGTCCTGGAGGCGTACCGGATCACCTGGGCGGAGACAGGCGGCGCCCTGGCGCTCCGTGAACGGATCGAGTCATTCCTGGCGGCGAAGCGGATCGACGGCCTGTCCCAGAAAACCCTGAAAGACTATGGCCTCGTGCTGCGGTCTTTTGCGCGGTATGCGGACAAACCACCGGAGGAGATCACCGCCGACGATGTCCGGCGGTATCTGGCCGGACTGTCGGAGCGGGGGCTGAAGGATGGGAGCATCGTCACCCACGCCAACACGCTGCGGAGCTTTTTCGCATGGCTGGAGCTGGAAGACGTGATCGGGAAAAGCCCCATGCGGAGGATCAGGAGCCGGAGCGTGGACCGGACGGCGTCCCGCCGCCCCCTGACAGATGAGGAACTTCACCGGTTGCGGAAAGGCTGCCGGAACATCCGGGACCAGGCACTGGTAGAATTCCTGTCCTCCAGCGGCTGCCGGTTGAGCGAGGCGGCAGGGATTCGTGCGGAGCAGGTGGATTGGAAGCAGAGGAGTGTACGCGTGCTGGGGAAAGGGCGGAAAATTCGGACGGTGTTCTTCTCCTTCCGGGCCGGACAGCTTCTGCGGGAATACCTGAGTCAGCGGGAGGGCGGAGACGCGCTCTTCGCGGCGGTCAGAGCGCCATGGAGCCCTTTGACGCCGGGAGGCATTGAGAAAGCCCTGGCACGAATCGGGCAGCGGGCCGGGCTGGAACGGCGGGTCCACCCCCATATCCTGCGGCATACCTTTGCTACGCAGGCGCTGCAGGGTGGGATGCCGCTGCCGGTGATTCAGCAGCTCCTGGGGCATGAGGACCCCAAAACCACCATGATCTACGCCGCGATTCTGCCGGAGGCGGCGCGGCGGGCATATAGGAAAACATTTGACCGAAAGGAGAACGACCATGAATGAAACGACTGTGACCACGGTAAAGGCCGCCATCGCGGCGGCGGTGGCTACCATGACGGCCCTGTGGGGCTGGTTCGGGTGGCTGGTGATCGCCTGGGTGCTGCTGATGCTGGCGGATTGGCTGATCGGCAGCGCGGCGGCAGCCAAGGAGGGGCGCTGGTCCAGCGCCAAGATGCGGGAGGGCGCCTGGCACAAAGGCGGGATGATCCTGGTGGTGTGCATCGCCCTGGTGGCGGACTGGCTGATCGGGAGCATCCTGGGGCATATCCCGGCGGTGTCCCTGCCATTTACATATTCTGTTTTGCTAGGGCCGCTGGTGATCGTCTGGTACATCATCGGAGAGCTGGGTTCCCTGGCGGAGCACGCCGTTACCTTTGGGGCACCTGTCCCCTCCTGGCTGCGGAACATTTTGGAGATCGGCAAAAATGCCGTGGACGCCGCCGGGGAGAGCATCGCCGGCGAGGGCGGCGGAGACGATCCGAAGGAAAGCGAAAACACCAAAAACGAATAGGCATCAAGCCGCTGTGCGGTTGATATTAAATTTTGAAAAGGAGATTTTGAACATGAAGACTGTGGAAGAAGTGCTGCAGAAGTACACCCTGGGCGAGGCCGGTAAGGACGAGACCAACGACGGTCTGAAGGAATTGGGCTCTCCCCTGCGCCTGAACCCTGACCGGAATGTGATTACCCCGGAGGAGCTGGCGGAGACCCGTGTGGGCGAGACCCCTGCTGAGGCCAACGGATGGGGCATTCTGGACCACGGCGTGGGCAGCCTGGAAAAGGTCCATGTGGTGAACGGCCGCACGGTGGACGTGGACATGGGACATGAGGCCGCCTATGTCTACATCGCCGGGCGCAAGTACCGCCTGCGGAGCGATGTGCTGACGGAGGAAGACTGATGAAGACATACATCGGGACCAAGATCATCCAGGCGGAGCCGGCGTTCCGGATCGATGGGGAGATTTATCCTGAGAGCGGTCCGGTCCCAAGAAGCATGAACCGCGAGGAAGGCTACCGGGTCCATTACCCGGACGGATACGAGAGCTGGAGCCCCAAGGATGTGTTCGAGCAGGCCTATCTGCCGCTGACCGTCAACCCCGATCTGCGGACAGACGCTCCCAGCATCAGTCAGCAGATGGTGGATGACTTCATCCTGGAGACCTGGACGCAGACCATGGGAGACAAGACCACAGTGGTCCGGGCCCTTCTGCGGAACGGGTTCGAGATTGTGGAGAGTTCTGCCTGCGTCAGCGCGGAGAACTACGACGAGAAGCTGGGCCGGGAAATCTGCCTGGGGAAGATCAAGGACAAGGTGTGGTTCCTGCTGGGCTTCCTGCTGCAGACCGCGGTACATGGCGTGAAGAAGGCGAAAACGGAGGCAGGCAGGCCGGCCTACGCCATGACCTTCGGCATGGCCATTGAGGCGGCCAAGAAGGGCAAACGCATTGCCCGGAAGGGCTGGAACGGAAAAGGCCAGTATGTGGAGCTGGCAAAGGCCATCAGTTACAAAAGCCCCACCGGCGCGGTGGTGAATGCGGAGCACGACGCCATTGGGAACCAGGCGCTGGCCTTCGTGGGCACCTCCGGCGTGCAGATGGGCTGGCTGGCCTCCCAGGCAGATATGCTGGCGGACGACTGGGAGATTGTGGAGGGCTGATATGGTCCATATTGAGAGGACGCCGCTGAAGAAGATCCTGCGGGCGGTGGTCTACCAGAACACGGAGAAGCTGCCGCTCTCGGAGATCGTGGAGCGGGAAAAGCCGGACCTTGCCATGACGGGGGCGTTTTACAGCCCTTCCAAGTGGGCGCCGGTGTGTCCGGTGAAGGCAGACGGGACCGTCCTGTTTGCGGATCAGCAGTACGGGTACTGGGCCCTGGGCTGGGACGTGGGAGCCGATGTGCTCCCCATCCTGGTCCCTCCTGGCGGGGAAAGCGACTGCCGGAACTACGTGGCAAACTGCCTGCTGGTCCGGGCGGGACGGCCCCAGCAGAAGCTGACCTACAACGCCGACGTGGGCGGCCGGCGGGGCCGGCTGGCCGTGGGCCTGACGAAGGATACCTGGATCACCTATGGGGCGTCCGACGGCTCCAGCGGCGCCATGACGCCGGAGGACCTGCGGGACTATATGGTGGGCCAGGGCTGTCAATTCGCCGTGATGATGGACGGCGGAGGCAAGGTCAACCTGTACGTGAAGAGCGCAAATGTGCTGATCCAGGGAAAGGACCCCAGCCAGAATCTGATCCTGCTGTACCTGGACGAAGGAGAAACGGAGGAAGCACCTGTGAGCGAGAAAAAGACGGTTTGCCTGGACCCGGGCCACGACGCAAGCAACCTGGCCAACAAGAGCCCGGACGGCACCTACTATGAGCACGAGTTTGCCCTGGACATGGGAAACCGGATCAAGGCCATCCTGGAGCGGCACGGCGTGGCCGTGACAGAGACCCGCACCGGCGGCGAAGCGGTGAGCCTTGCCCAGCGGTGCAAGATCGCCAACAACATCCGGGGGCTGGACCTGTTTGTGAGCCTGCACTCCAATGCGGCGGCGGGCAGCGGCTGGTCCTCCGCCTCCGGGTGGAGCGCCTATGTGTTCAGCAAAACCAGCGGCGGCTATACCGCAGCGCAGCACATCCTGGAGGCGGTACAGGCGGCGGGGATCGCGGTGCGGTCCACCCCCATCGTGGAGGACCCGTCCCTCTACGTGCTGAAAGGGACGGTGGCGCCGGCGGTGCTGATCGAGCACGGCTTCCACACCAACGAGGGCGACGTGAAAAACCTGCGGAACAGCAGCTACCGGCAAAGATTGGCGGAGGCAGAGGCCCGCGGCATCCTGGACTACCTGGGTATTGCCTGGGAGGAAGAGGACGCACCGGAGCCGGCAGAGCCGACGGAGGCTGAAAAAGCGGTGGAGTGGATCACCAGTGAGGGCATTATGCTGGGCAACAGCGCCGGGGACCTGATGCTGGATCAGGGCATGACCCGCAAACAGTTCGCCGTCATGCTGTACCGGTATCACAAAAAATTCCATCCAACATAAACGGACGAGGGGCCGGCCGGTGCGGCCGGCCCCGTTTCTTACAGGAGGCGAGATGACGTGCCATCCAACTGGCTGTACATCGACAGCAACTTCCCCACGTTCACCGGGGAGGAGAACCTGAAAGAGCAGGTCACCACAATCCAAAACTACATGTATATGCTGGTGGAGCAGCTGCGGTACACCCTGCACAACCTGGATCTCTCCAACATGAACGAGGCGGCGGTGGACGACTGGGAGAACGCCATCACCGAGCCCATCTACATCCATCTGGAGGACAGCGACGAACGGATTACCCAGCTTGCCATCACGGCGGCGGGGCTGTCTGCCCGGATGGAGGACGCGGAGGGGAACATCACCACCCTGCAGGCCACAGCCACGGGACTGGCCGCGCAGATCACAGACGCCGAGGGAGACATCGCGGCCCTGCAGGTGACGGCCGACGGCCTTTCCAGCACGGTTGCCAACCAGGCGGGGCAGATCAGCAGCCTGCAGCAGACGGTGGGCAGCTTCTCCCTTTCTGTGAGCAATGGGGAGAGCAGCTCCACCATCTACCTGTCCGCAAACGGGGCCGTGATCGACTCCGCCCGGGTGACGTTCACCGGAATGGTCCTCTTCGCGGATCTGGAGACCTCCGGCGCCACCACCATCAACGGCGACAACATCACCACGGGGACCATCTTCGCGGACATCATCCACCTGGGCGGACAGATGGACGTGTACCGGACGGCCAGCGGGTTCTCCCTGGGCGGTTATATCGGATACATGTCCGGCATGACGGCTTCGGGGAGTTCCACGGCGGGCATCGCCATTGCCAGCAGCAACGAGGCGGCGGTGGTGATCTGCACCACCAACGGCGCCCGGATGGGATATGACGGCGTCTCCACGGTGGTGTGCACCAGTACGCAGGTGTCCATCACCGGGGACACGGTATTCATCAACGGGGAGCCGGCCGCAACATCCGACGCGCGATTGAAGACGGAGAAGCAGTACGATGTGGAGAAATACCTGGGCGTCTTTGACCGGCTGAAGCCCTGCACTTTCGTCTATGAGGGGCACAAGCGCCGCCACCTGGGCCTGATTGCCCAGGAGGTGCAGGAGGCCCTGGCGGACGAGGGTATCCCGGAGAGCGACTTCGCGGCCCTGTGCACAGAGCCGCCCGGCGAGGAACGGCCGGACGGCCTCTATACCCTGCGCTATGGAGAGATTCAGATTATGGCGATTGCCAAAATCCAGCAGATGGCGGAGGAGATAGCAGAACTGAAAGAACAAGTGGCGGCCCTGTCGGCCGGGAAGGAGTAAGACATGAAAATAACGCTGATGGAGGCCGTCATGGCCAACCTGGCGGCGGAGGAGGTCGGGCGGCAGGCCGTCCCCTACTCCCTGGCTCTGGCCCTGATGAAGGTCAAACAGGCCACGGCGGCGGAAGCGGAGACCTTCGCGGCGGAGGAGCGGAAGCTGGTGGAGAAGTTCGCAGCCAAGGACGAGGACGGAAACATCCGCGTGGCCCAGGGGCGATTCACCTTCCGCGCCCCCGGAGAGCGGGGAGAATACGAGGAGCAGCACCGACAGCTTGCCGAGACGCCGGCAGAGATCCGTTTTACGAAGCTGCGGGCGCCGGCGCCGGACACGATCTCCGTAAAATCACTGGAGGTCCTATCCCGATTCATCGACTTCCGAGGAGGTGACAGAAAGTGAGACTGCCGCAGGTATCCTATGCCGACGGGATCAAGACCGCCAAACAGGACGAGTTCGCCGGCCTGAACCACAACCTGGGCGCCAAGGACGGGGAGCTGTGGGATATGCGAAACCTGTGCAGCGACTACTCTCCCCTGCTGGCGACCAGGTCGCGGCGGATGCTGTACAAGACGCTGCAGGACCCCGGCGGTCTGTTCTGCTGGGACAAGCTGTGCTGGGTGGACGGGACCACGTTCTACTATGATGGTGTGGCCAAGGGGACCGTGACAGCCGGCCGGAAGACCTTCACCGCCCTGGGAGCCTACATCGTGATCTTCCCGGACAAGGCATACTACAACACGGCGGCGGACGAGTTCGGCAATCTGGAGGCCACCTGGACCGGTGCCTCCCTCACCTTCACCAACGGGAAACTGTATGAAGAGGACGCGGAGGCCAACTGCATCCAGGCGGAGGGCGTCAACTGGGAGGACTACTTCAAGGCTGGGGACGCCGTGACCATCGCGGGATGCACGAAGCACACAGAGAACAACAAAACCCCGGTGATCCGGGAGATCGACGGGGACAAGCTGTACTTCTACGAATACATCTTCACCCTGGATGGCGAGGACGGTGTGACGCCCTACACCGAAACCGGGGAGCTTTCGGTCTCCCGGACAGTGCCGGACCTGCTGTTCGTCTGCGAGAACGAGAACCGCCTGTGGGGCTGCGACAAGACCACCATTTACGCCTCCAAGCTGGGGGACATCTTCAACTGGAATGTGTACGAGGGACTGGCGACGGACAGCTATTCCGTAGACACCGGCAGCGCCGGCAGCTTCACGGCATGTATCTCCTTTCTGGGGTATCCCATCTTCTTCAAGGAGGACCACATCTACAAGGTGTACGGCTCCATCCCAACCAATTTTGAAGTGATGGGCAGCGCTACCCTGGGCGTGGCGGCCGGCAGCGACCGGAGCCTGGCGATTGCCGGAGAGATTCTGTTCTACCACTCCCGGGCGGGGATCATGGCCTACTCCGGGGGCATCCCCCAGCCGGTGGGGGCGGCGTTTGGAGTGGAGCGGTTCGAGGACGCCGTGGGCGGGTCCGATGGGCTCAAATACTACGTCTCCATGGCCGGGAAGGACGGCGCCTATCTCCTGTATGTCTACGACACCCAGCGGGGGGCGTGGCACATCGAGGACGCCACCCAGTCCACACACTTTGCCCGCTGCGCCGGAAATCTCTATCTGCTGGACGAGGGCGGGAACATTTGGATCACCGGGAACATCCAGAATCCGCCGGAAGAGGCAACAATGGAGGATGCCTTTGACTGGATGGCGGAGTTTGCCGACTGGTGCGAGGACAGTCCAAACAAGAAGGGCGTCTCCAAGCTCCTGCTGCGGCTGGAGGTGGACGAGGGCGCGGAAGTGCAGCTCTTCATCATGTTCGATTCGACGGGCGAATGGATCGCGGTAAACGGGACGCTGGAGGGCGGTGTGAAACGAAGCTACACCCTCCCCATCGTGCCGCGGCGCGGGGACCATTACCGGATCAAACTGGAAGGGCACGGCGGCTGCCGGGTATATTCTCTGGCACGGGAGTATTACGACGGGAGCAGCCTGAAATCTCTACCGGGAAGACAGTGAGGAGGAAAGATCATGCCGAATTTCACCTATGACGGATTTCTGACAGCGGCCAGCAACGCCGGCCTGCTGGGGGAGTTCTCTCAGGCGGACCTGGACACGGCCAGAAAATACCCGGAGTTCGGATACTCCATCCTGGGGCTGAAACAGGACATCCACAAGGCGACCACGCCGGAGGCAAAGCTGCTGGCCAACGAGGCGGCCAACCAGCTCCGGTCCAGCTACGGCGGGTACACCGGCGGAAAATACGGTGCGGACTACATCTCGGACGGGAAGATCCCGAACCAGATCGACAGCGTGCTGGACAAGATCAACGGCTTCGGGAGCTTCACCTTTGACCAGGAGCGCCCCAGCTATGAGAACCAGTATGCGGAACAGCAGCAGGCGCTGCTGGACGCCATCATCAACCGGCCGGATTTTTCCTGGTCCAAGGAGGACGATCCCCAGTGGCACAGCTACCGCAAGAGCTACCTGCGGGAGGGCGACCGGGCCACGGCGGACGCACTGGGCCAGGCGGCGGCCGCCAGCGGCGGGCGCCCCTCCACGGCGGCCGTCACGGCGGCCACCCAGGCCGGGGACTACTATGCCGCCCAGCTGAACGACATCATCCCCACGCTGTACCAGCAGGCATACGACCGCTACCTGAACGAGTACAACATGAGCCTGCAGGACCTGAACGCGGTCAACACGCAGGAGCAGCTGGACTATGCCAAGTACCTGGATCAGCTGGGGCAGTTCAACACAGACCGGAACTTTGCCTTCAACCAGTATCTCTCCGACTTCGATATTCTGCAGAATCAGCTGGCTTCCCTCCAGGGGCAGGACAGCGTAGATTACAACCGCTGGATGGACAAGGTGGGGCTGTACGAGCAAAAGCAGGCGGAGGAAACGGACCTGGCCCGGGCCCAGGTGGATGCCATTCTGGCCGCCGGCGGAAGCCCCAGCGCGGATCTGGTGGGCGCCTCCGGATACGGGAGCGAGTATGTCCAGGCGCTGCAGGCGGCCTATCAGAGGCAGCTGGCGGCGCGGTCCGGCAGCGGAGGCTCCAGCAGCGGAAGCCGGTCCGGCAGTTCCGGAGGCGGAGACAGCGCGGACTATGACGGCCTCTTCGCCGCGGCGCTGGAATCGGGGCACCCCAAGAGCTTTATTGCCAACAACTACAAGAAGTACGGGTTTACCTCCCAGACCGGCCTTTCCGACGAGTATGAGGAATGGGCGCTGGGGCAGGAGGAAAAGGCGGGCCGGCCTGTTGAAAACAGCCTGGCGATGAACCCAGACTCCTTCCGGGCCTTCGGCCAGTCCATTGCGGCGCAGCTGGCGGCCGGCGGGGAAAACGCGGCCCTGGGGAACATCGAGAGCCGCTGGGGAGAATTGTCTGAAAGCCAGAGGGCGCAGATTCAGCAGCTTCTGCGCCGGTACGGGCTGGAGTATGAGGAGTAAAGGAGCGCGCCATGGGAAAACTGAAACGGATCAGCGAAGGAAAGCGGACGCAGGCCGGGACCGGCGGCGGGCATTTCCGCAGGATCGACACCGGAGAGATCATCACCTACAATCCGGACCCGGTGCGGAGTATGCCGCGGGTGGACAAGATCACAGGGGGCGGCCGGACAGCCTCCCCTTCCCTGCCAACGGTATCCGGCACAAAAGGGACGCAGACCGATGAAAGCCGGGCGGACGCCATCCGGGAGGCGCTGGTCCGCCTGGACGCCATCGAGCAGACCCGCGCTGCCGCGCCCAGGCTCACGGCGGAGGGCCTGGAGCGGGAAGCACTGGAGGAAATCGGGCGGGAATTCGGCCTGGACGCCCAGCAGACCCGGACTGCGTATACAGCGAGAAAGGCGCTGGAAGAGGACCTGGACCGAATCACGAACCCCCGCCGGAAAGCCGGGCGGGCGGAACGCGGCGGGAAGATCGAGGGGGCGTATTCTTTCGGAAAGTCCGTGGAAGGCGCGGTGGTCAAGGGTCTGGAGCAGGTGGCGCGGTTTGGCGGAGACACCTTCGCGCTGGCTGAGGATATCGCGCTTGCGCCCTTTGAACTGCTGAGCGGAAATGACCTGGGCACCTTTTCCGACAAGGGGCTTTTCAACTGGTGGGCGGCGGATATCCGGAAGGAGCAGGAAGCCGTTGAAAAGCATTACGCGCCCAACGCGGCGCGGGGCGGAAAGGCCGCCCAGATCTTTGAGGACCTGGGCGCCAGCACAGTGGCCGCCCTGCCCCAGGCGGTCCTTGCCCTGCTGACCGGCGGCGGGAGCGCGGCCGCGCAGACCACGGCAGGGCTCACCGGTACGGCGGCGCAGGCTGTCAGCCCCGGTGTGGCGGCAACGGTGCAGGGGGCCGTCCGCTCCATGGCGAAGAATCCCCAGTATTGGACCTCCTTTGCCCAGGTGGTGGGCAGCAGCTACGAGGACGCTCTGGACGACATGATCGAGCTGGAGGCGCAGAAGGAAATGACCGCGGCGCTGATCGGCGAAACCTACGAGCCGCCGGAGAACCAGAACGCCATGCGGGCAAAGGCGGCGCTGTACGCCATTGGAAACGGCCTGATGAACGCCGCCGTGGAAATCGGAGGCGGCATCCAGACCCTGCCGGACCAGCTGAGAGGCGGGCAGAGCGCCTGGAAGTCCTGGGTGGAGGCCATGGTGGACGAGGGCAAGGAGGAAGTGGTGCAGGGCGTGATCGAGCGTGCCCTGCAGAACCCCATGTACGGGGCGGGCAATCCCCTGTTCTCCACCACGGACGAGCGGGCCATCTTCAACCCCGCCACCGCCGCACAGGAGTTCGCGGGCGGCGCCGTGGTGGGCGGCGTCCTGGGCGGCGGACAGATCGGCGCCACCAGAGGGATCAACGCCGCGGCACGCCGGGCGGCGGAGGCCCAGGCGCGGCGACAGGCGGAAACCGCCTCCCCCCTGCCCTCCGGGAACAGGCAGGCGCAGGGCCCGCAGATCACGCAGGCGGTGCCCGCGGGCACGCAAACCGCCGCCCCGGAGGGGGCGGCGGTCACGGTTCGGAAAGGAAGCTCCGCACTGGAATCCGGGAAAGGGCTTGCAAGGACCTTGGCTGGAAGCATTGATTCCATCAGGGATATGCAACCGGTGGCAGAACTGACTGGACGCGAGATGAACAACCGCGCCAAGAAACCATCGGAACAGATCAGAGACTTTTTCAAACGGATCGGAGGCACTGTCACCCGGAGCGGCTTTGGAGCGGTGAGCCTTGGGGAGTATGGTGTTGGCGGAATGCTCAACCACCGGCCGCTGAACCGGGCGAAGATGGTGAGCATCACGGCGGTTCCGGAGGTCATTCAGGAGGGGCGCCAGATTGCATTTGATCCAAATTGGAAAGGGCGCGGATATGCAAGCTATGTTTTTGCGGCTCCAGTGACGATTGCGGGGACCCAAACCTATGTCGCGGCAGTTGTAGACCAGCGGCCCGACAACAAATTTTATCTGTCCGAGGTCGTCGACTCTGAGGGGAACTATATCAGAATAGAAGAATCCCCCTCCGGCGACACAAAGAGCGGAGTTACCGTTCGAGACGGAGTTACCACAACGCCGGAGAGGGATTCAGCGGACCTGAAAGAATCTCCGTCTCTTGACACAGGAAAAGCACCTGCCGCGGCGGAAGTTCAATCACGTCCGGTTGAGGGTACGCGTCCCCTCAATTCTGATTCTACCATAGCACCGGGCGCGGAAATTGTCAATAGAGGCGAAGAAACCAGACAGCCGGCGGCGGTCAATGTGGCGGAGCTGGAACAGAGCGCCGCCGCTGCCGGCGTGGCGGAAGCGGATGTCCGGGCGGCGGAAGAGATCAGCCGAGCTTTGGGACGTGAAATTCGATTCTACGATGGAGCGCAGAGACAGGGCCCGTCCGGCCGGGCCAACGGGTATTTTGACGGGGACACGATCTACGTCAACAGCCGGAGCGCCAATCCGGTGGCACAGATCATCTCCCACGAGCTGACACACAGCGTTGAGATGGCAGACGCGTACCGGGACCTCTCTTCCCTGGTGTTTGACCGCATCCAGAAGGATGGAGGAGATTTGAGCCAGCTCCGGCAGGAGAAGCAGAACCTGTATGCGCAGAACGGGAAAGTCCTCAGAAGTCAAGAGGAAGTAGACCGGGAGATCGTGGCGGAGTATGTGGAGCACAATCTGCTGACCAATGAGCAGGAAATCCTGGACCTGACCCGGGAGAACCCGACGCTGGGCCAGCGGATTCTAGACTGGATCAACCGCATTCTGGCCAGACTCGGAAACACGAACGCCCGGGAGCGGGCCTTCCTCACGGACGCCAGAAATACCTACGCAAGGGCGCTGGAGCAGACCCGGACCTCCCAGGAGACAGGCCAGCGGCAGAGCGCCCAACAGCCGCCTGCCCCCGCTGCGCAGACGGCGCCGGCCGGGCAACAGACAGAGCGGCAGGCCGAACCGCAGGCGCGGGAGCGAGGGGCGGAGCCGCAGCAGACTGATCCGGCCAGGAGCGAACAGAGGCAGCGGAGCCGCGAAGAAATCCGCCAGGAGGTCCGCGCCCTGCGGGAGGACTTGTCGGCAGGCAGGATCAGTGACGAAGAGTTTGACGAGGCCTTGGACGCCATCATGGAAGAAGAGGGGCTGGAGGACATCTCCATGCTGAACTGCTACAGCTTCGGCGGGGAGAACGCCAGGCGGGCGGACCTGGAGGCATTGGACCGGGCCCAGGACATGGAGCGCCGGGGCGTGGCCATGGAGACCATCTTCCAGGAGACCGGGTGGTACACAGGCGCGGACGGCAAATGGCGGTTCGAGATCGACGATTCCGGCATGGAGTACAGCCGCTGGGGAGACATGAACCGGAGCGACCGGGCGGAGTATGCCAGGTTCCGGGAGCTGGAGGGGAGGTTCATTGACGGGACCATCACCCAGGAGGAACAGGCGGAGCTGCGCCAGCTGCTCGACCAGGGGCACGGCCCGGGCCGGGCGGAGGAACAGCAGACGCTGCGGCTGGCCGACTTCCTGCGCCATGATGAGCTTTATCAGAACTACCCCCAGCTGCGGCAGGCGACCCTGCGGTTTGCGGACCTGCCGGAGGGGACACACGGTTCCTACAACACGGGGACCAACACCATCACCCTGAACAACTCCCTGCGTGACGCGCCGGAGGACACCCTGGTACACGAGATTCAGCACGCCATCCAGAGCGCGGAGGGATTTTCCGGCGGGAGCAGCCCGGAATACTGGGCCAGACGGGAATATGAGACGGGCGACCTGGTTTCAAATCGCCTACAGCAGGAGTACGACCAAATCCTGAACGGATTGGGCCGGGAGGATCAAAACAAGTACATCCGATACACAGAACTGGAGCGGGAATTGGAGCACCTTTTCCTGTCTGATCCAAATACGGAAGCGGGGCGGCGGTATGACCGGCTGGAGGCCGAGCAGGATGCCATCTATGAAGAGCTCTATCCGAACGCGTGGTTCCGGCAGCTGCTGGACCTGAACCGCCGCATGGAGGACACCGCCGGAGAGTACCGCAGGATGTACGAGAACACCGCGGGCGAGATCGAGGCCCGGGACGTGACGGCCCGGCGCCAGCTGACGCCGGAACAGCGGCGGCGGACCATGCCCAACACCGGGGACGAGAACACGGTGTTTGCGGAGAGCGGGGACAGTTACTCCATGCAGGAACCGGACGCAGCTGCGCAGGACGAGGCGGAGCGGCTGCTCTTCCAGGGCGTGGACGCCGACACCATCCGGGAGATGACCGGCCTGGAGCGGACGGAGGACCATGGCTGGCGGTTCGCTGTTGACACCGCCCAGGCGGCGGCGTATGATGGCGGCAGAACGACAGATCAGCAAGGAGGCGCAGACAATGGCCAAGACACCACCCTTCGAGGAATTTATGGAGAAGATGTACGGGGGCGGGAAGCAGAAGAAACCAACCCAGGAAGACTTGGATCGGCTCAAAGAAGAAATGCGGCAAGTAGCCAGACGGATGAAGGAAGAGGGCGTACAGCCCCCGCTTCCTGGGCAAGAGGACGTGTAATTGACCAGCCTTCTATAGCGGCCGGAATTGCGGTTGAAAATGCGGGCCGGTACGGAGCGGACGCATTTGTGGTGGAGGACGCCGCCATCAAAGAGAAAAACCCCAACGCCTGGGCCCTAACCAGCGGCGGAAGCGTCTACATCTCCGACAGCGTGCCGGAGGAGCTGGCAGGCGTAGTGGGCTACCACGAGGCAGTCCATGCTGCCAGACAGCAAGGACAGGCGCAGTACCGTGATTTTCTGGAAAACACAGGAGATTATATCGACTTCACAAGTAATCAGTCTGCTGAGATCATGGACATGATCCTAGGACGACGCTTCCCCGGAAGAGAGAGCTTACTTGATCTGACGCAGCGAGAACAGGATATTGCATTCGATGAGCTGAATGCCCTTGTCTGGGGCTATCACAAGGCGGACCCGGAAAACGCCAGGGCGCAGTTCGCAGATATGTTCCAGGACTACGATGCCTACATCGCGGACCTGGACGCCGCCATGGAGAGCGGCGCGGAGCCGGAGATCCCGGGCCTCTCTCTCCCCACGCTGGACGATGAGGACATCCGGTACAGCATGGACGAGGACTCCGCGGCGGCACCGGACGATTCCGCCAATCAAACGGAGCAGTCCCGGGAGGAAAGCGCGGTTGCTGCTTTGCCCCCGCGGGCGCAAAACTACCTAAAGAGCGTGGAGCGGAAGCTGCTGAGAAAGATGGGCAACAGCCTGAGCGTTCCCAGGTGGGCGCGGCGGGAGTTCCTTGCCCCCATTGTACGCGATATCTCCGAAGCGTACCTGGTGGAGGGACGAGTGCCCGCTGAAACAATGGATAACCTGTTCGACGAGGCATACGAACAGGGCGTGGTGGCGGCCCGGGAATACTACGACGAGTACAAGGAGCTGCGGGACTACCTGCGGAACACGAAGCTGGAGGTCTCCCAGGAGGACGCAGCAGGTATCCCGGATTTCAACGACTTCCGGAAGAGCAACTTCGGGCGGCTGAACATCTCCACAAAGAGCGGGAAAACCAACGTGGACCAGGTTTACCAGGAGCTGTCCGCCCGGTGGCCGGAGTTCTTCAACGAGGATCGGGAGAACAATATCCCGGACCAGCTGGAGCGGATCGCGGAGGTGTCCAAGTCCTTCCGGATTGTGGAGCAGACGCTGGATGAATATTACGGAGACCGGGCGGCGGACTTCCGGCAGTATGCCAAGCACGATTTTGAGGCGGCCGTGACCGACCTCCTGGGAGAACTGCGGAATGTGAAGCGGTACGCGGATGCTTCCAGACAGCCGGCGGAGGCGGCCGACCAGGCGCCCGCCACGCTGGAGGAGGTAAACGCGCTGTGGACGGACCTGAAGGAAGCCCGGCGGACTTATGAAAAGGCGGAGGCCAGGAACCTTCTGACAGACAGCGACGAGGCGCAGGTGGGGCGGCTGCTGCGGGGTGAGATCGAGCCGCAGCACCTGAACCCGGAGAGGGACAATGTCCGGGGGATCACGGAGGTCTATCAGGCGAAGCGGGAATACGAGCGGATCACCGGCCTGCTGCGGCTGTGGAACCAGAGCCGGAAAGCGGAGATGCGGACCCAGGCGGAGCATCTGCTGGAGACAGCCAACGCCTGGAAGGACAAGAAATCCGGAATCCTGTACGCCCGGGAGACCATGGAGCGGAACATCCGGGATATTGTGCCGGACAGGCAGCTGGCGGAGCAGATCATTGAGACCTACTTCAAGCCGGTCCACCGGGCGGCGGCAGACTCGAACCGTCTGAAGAACCGATACAGAGACCAGGTGCGGGGCATGCATCTCTCCCGCAAGGTGGCAAAGGGAAACACGGTATCCGAGGCCCATGCGGTGCAGCTGCTGGGAGAAGCAGAGGACAACATCCGCATGATCCAGCAGAGCCGCGGCCGGCGGAAAGTCCGGGACGGAAAGACCCTAGAGGAATGGCAGGCGGTGATCCGGGACCTGTGGGAGACCAGCCCCCATCTGGATCAGGGGAAGATCCGGAACGCTGTACAGACATTCCGCACCATTTACGACGAATTGTTCCAGCAGATGAATGACGCCCGGGTGCGCAACGGCTACGAGCCGGTGAACTACCGCCAAGGGTACTTCCCGCATTTCCAGCCAGGGGATGGAGACGGAATCCTGGCCACATTCGGCCGGGCGCTGGGCATCAGCACGGAGGTTACAGCCCTGCCCACCACTATCAACGGGCTCACGCACGCCTTCCGGCCCGGCATTCAGTGGTTCGGGAATGCGCAGGAGCGGCTTGGCTTTAATACGGCCTATGACGCCGTGGAGGGATTTGACCGTTACATCGAGGGCGTGGCGGATGTGATCTACCAGACCGACAACATCCAGCGCCTTCGGACACTGGCGACAGAAATCCGATACCGAACCGGAGACGAGGGAATCCGCAGGCAGATCGACCGGGTGCGGGATGACCCCGGCAAAAACGACGAGGAAAAACGGAAGGCGATTGAGGAAATCACGGAGAAGGGCCGCTTCGCTCTGAGCAATTTCGTGGTGGAATTGGATGAATACACAAACCTGCTGGCGAACAAGAAGAGCTTTTCGGACCGGAACATGGAACGAAACGTCGGAAGAACGAGGCTCTATAATTTGGCGCGGTGGCTGGAGGGCCGTGTGGCGGCAAATATGGTGGCTGTCAACCCAGCCTCCTGGCTGACGAACTTTATTCCGTTGACCCAGGGCGGCGCCCTGCTGGACCGGGGAATGCTGCTGCGGGGGATGTGGGACACACTGTGGTCCTACAAGGAGAGCGACGGGATCGCAGAACGGAGCAGCTTCCTCGTAAACCGGCGGGGCAGTGATCCACTGGTGCAGACGTGGGGGCAGAAGGCATCCGTGGTTATGTCCAGGCCCATGTCCTATATCGACACCTTCACCGCGGACAGTCTGGTGCGGGCCAGATACCGGCAGAACCTGAAGCGCGGCATGAGCGAGGACGCCGCCATGGCGGATGCGGACGCCTTCGCGGCCAATGTCATGGCGGATCGGAGCAAGGGCGCAACGCCCACACTGTTTAATCGGAGAAATCCCATGACGAAGCTCTTCACTCAGTTCCAGCTGGAGGTCAACAACCAGTTGAGCTATGTCTTCAAGGACATCCCGCGGGAGAAGCGGCGTGCGGGCCTCGGCGCCCTGGCGGCGGCGCTGTTCAAATTCGTGCTGGGCGCCTGGCTCTATGACGAAGTGTACGAGTTCCTGATCGGACGCCGGCCGGCGCTGGATCCCATCGGCATCCTGAACGACACCGTGGGAGACCTGACTGGCTGGGAGGTGCCCAATCTGGTGGAACTGGGCGTGGGCGCCGTGATCGGCGATGCGCCGTCCTGGCAGGTGGAGGAGGCGGGACTGTACGAGACCGCAGGGAATCTTGGGACCGCATTGGCGGAGGAACTGCCCTTCATCGGCGGCCTGCTGGGCGGCGGGCGCCTCCCCATTGGAAGCGCTATCCCCGATTTTGGGACACTGCGCCGGGCGGCCATGGACAACGAGTGGGCACCGGAGAAACGCCTGAAGGAGGCGGCGGACGAGCTGGCAAAGCCCGCGGCATACCTGGCCCTGCCGTTCGGCGGCGGACAGATCAAGCGGGTGTTCGAGGCTATCGATGCTGTGCGCCGGGGCGGCGTGTACACCCTGGACGCGGAGGGCGAAGAGCAGCTGCAATACCCCGTCTACAATGACACCTTCTGGGAGGCGGTTGCGAACGGCCTGCGTGCCGCCGTTTTTGGGAGGACCTCCCTTCCAACAGGGCGGGAATGGGTCGAGAGCGGATTCGACACCCTGAGCGCGAAGCAGACCGCCGCCTACAAGGGAATGGTGGATGTTGGGGTGCCGGGTGAGGAGGCATATTCGCTGGTGCAAGAGCTCCAGGGACTGAAGGCGGCAGAACAGCGGAAGACACTGCGGTCGGCCGATATCTCCGGAGACGGAAAGAGCGTGGTGTATTACGCCATGATGGCGTCCGACGATGAAATGGCGCTTATGGATGCCTTGGCAGGACAGAATGCGGACATGGGAGAAGTAACCCGTGTCTTGATGGAAATGAAGGACGAGGCGAGGAAGGAGGAAAACAAACGGAGCACAGTGGACATCCTGAGCGGGGCCAGCCTGACCGATGGGCAGAAGGCGGAAATCTTCCGGAGCACCGGCAGCGACAGCCTGGAAGAAAAACTCTCTGTGGCAGAGGAGTACGGCATCTCCGGCGGAGAGTGGATGGAAGCGGAAGAAGGCTTTGCCCAGGAGCGCGAGGAAGCAGAGGCCAAAAGCCTGACCCAGGAGATCGCGGAGGCTGTGATCCGGAACATGGACGGACTGGACAGGCAGGAGCGGGCCGCCATGTGGCAGCTCCAGAACAAAGGGTGGAACTGGAAGAGCAATCCCTTTGACCGGAAGGTTGGTCGGGAAATCTATGACCAGCAGCACGCAGAGGACGAGGATTGATGAAAAAATCCCCCGGGGAATGATCCCGGGGGATTTTTTATAGAGCCGAGTTCCCTTTCCGCTTTTGTATTCTGCGGACGGCTCTCTGGTGCGCACTGATGGCATCCTCCAAAATTAACAGTTTCGTGTTCTCTGATAAAGAAATCTTATAACCAAACACACAGTTTTTTATATCTGTGCGTTTGGATGCAAATTGAAACGTATCATCAAAATAAACGGTAGTTTTCCATTTGCTCCCGACGAGTTTGTGATCCATGTCGATGGGCTTTCCGTCTGGACGCAACTTTGTGTCCGTAAAGGTACAATTCAAAGCATCCTGGAAAAAATCAGAATAGAGAAACAAAATCAGAAGAACCACGGAAACAAGGCCAAAAAAAGAATAAAGAATAATCATGTTACCTCCCTAGATCACGCAGGCCACTCGTTTTCGTCGACAGGATCGGAATCCATGTTTCCGTTCTCCTGCAAATACAGCTCCAACGTCCAGCCCTGATAATACTCTCCGTCATTATAAAAATCAAATGTGCCCTCGCATTGATACCGGCGCGTCTCTTCGCCGAAAAGATCCTCGGGGCCATACCAAGTTTCGCCCGTGGCATAGTATATTTCATATAACCCCAGCGGAACCGAAACCTCGGCAAACCGGTCCGCCGCAACATAGAAGCCCATGTTGTTTGAGGGGGTTCCGTCTAATGAGCTTAAATAGACGTAGCAATTTTCCCCTGATGGCGTTGTAACGCCGAGAGGGGCGAGAGCTTCGGTAAGCGGAAATTGAATAATCTGCCCATTCTGAACAGGGACGGGTGTCAAAACTCTATCGGGTTCAGAAAATGTAGGTGTATGAGTCTCGGAGGATACAGTGTCATTTTTGCTGGTTATGCCTATCACAACTATGACTGCAATAAGGACAAACATAGATACCAAGACAGCAAAATCCCGTGACGTGAACATTTTCCCATCTTTTTTTGTGTGATAAGGAGTTTGCCTCACGGTGGGTCTATCAACTTTTCCATCGGTTTGCTGCAAGGTGCGCTGCTTCAATACTTCTTCTGCCTCTGAAAGAGGGTCCTGACTGTGAGGCTGTGCGATACGATAGTTTTCGATTTTCTTATCGGCCGCAGGAGCAGCGGGGCGCCCGGAGCTTACGGCGCGATCTACAGGAACGTGCACTTCGGAACTCGGAATTGCCGGAGACGGAGGGACGCTTTTGCTGATCTTGGGAAGTGTAACATGACCGCAGTCGCAGACAATTTGCCCGGATGGAATAATGGACCCGCACTCCGGGCAGGTCTTGTACTGCGCTTCCCCGCCAGTAAAGCGATAGCCGCAGTCGCAGCGGCTCTGCAAATAGGGGGAAAGGCGGCCACATTCCGGACACTCGTGGAATCGAAGGATTTTCATGGATTGCTTCACCACTCTCTGCCTTTTTCTGTTGTTTTATGGGATATTACCATGACTATATCGCCAAATAATGGTAAAGTCAACTGAGATACAGAAGATTCCCATAAAAGTGAGGGAACGGCGTGAAGGCAAACGACTATGAAGGGCGGCGGAATATCTCAGGCGAGCGGGTACGCATGAAGCGGCTGTCCATGCGCCTCTCTCAAGCGGCGCTGGCGGCGAAGGTTCAGACCGAAGGCGTGGTCCTGGAGCAGGACGCCATCAGCCGGATCGAACTCGGGGACCGGATGGTGCAGGATTATGAGCTTTGGGCGCTGTCCAGTGTGCTGGGCGTCTCCGCTGACTGGCTTTTGTGCGGCGATATGATCTGAACGAAAAAATTTCTCCCATAGGCTATAAGCCTATGGGAGCGTTTTTTTATGACTTGGAAGGGATTGACAAATTCCGGCTTTTTATGGATTATTAAATTGAACTGACAAGGAGGCGGACGTGCTATGGAGCGGCAGTATAGTCACTTGACCTGGAAAAACCGGCTGAAAATCAGGCGGATGCTGGATGAACGGCGCAAGCCGAAGGAGATCGCCGATGCGCTCCACGTGCACACCTCCACCATCTACCGGGAGATCAAGCGGGGGCAGACGTGGCAAATGACCAGTGAGTGGGAGTATGTGCAAAAATACTGCCCGGAGACCGCGGAGCGGAAATACCGGGAGAACCTGCAGGCCAAGGGGCCGGACTTAAAAATCGGAAATGACCATGCCCTGGCCTCCTATCTGGAAGAGAAGATCGGGAAGGAGCACTATTCCCCGGCGGCGGCACTAGCCAAGATCAAGGAAGAAGGCCGGATCTTCTCTGTGGAGATCAGCGAATGGACGCTTTACAGCTACATTGACAAGGGCGTGTTCGCCACCATCACCAACAAAAGCCTGCCCACGGGGAAGAAAAAGAAGCATCCATACAGGAAGGTGCAGGAGGCTCGGCTGCCGAAAGGGGACGGGATCGAGGATCGCTCCGAAGAGATCAACAGCCGGAAGACGTTCGGGCATTGGGAGATGGACACTGTGGTCTCCGCCAGGCGGTCCAAGAAGCGGCTGCTTGTTCTGACAGAGCGACTGACCCGCTGGGAGATCATCGAGCTGATGAAGGACGGAACCAGCGCCAGCGTGGTGGCCGCGCTGAACCGGATGGAGCGGAAGCTGGGCTCCGCCGCGTTTCGGGAGATGTTCCGGTCTATCACCATCGACAACGGTGTGGAGTTCGCGGACTGCGCCGGCATGGAATCCTCCTGCCGGAGAAGCGGCGCCCGCACCCATGTCTACTACTGCCACCCGTACTCTGCCTACGAGCGCGGCAGCAACGAGGCAGCCAACCGGATTATCCGGCGCTTCCTGCCGAAAGGAACGGACTTCTCGAGCCTGACCCGGCAGAAGGTGAAAGAGATCGAGGCCTGGATGAATGACTACCCGCGGGAGAAGCTGGGGTGGAAGAGCGCAAACAGGGCCTTTGCGGAACACGCAAGGGCCCTGTCGATAGATATTCAGAAACTGTGAATAAAAATTTTTCTGATTTTTTCGCACTTA
>CDZQ01051757.1_pt1 | contig 56760 bp, 51 predicted proteins | sample 554831 | NCBI WGS metagenome assembly CDZQ01 (sample SAMEA3182112, study PRJEB8094) | gut metagenome | biome: human; feature: gut; material: Stool; isolation source: human stools | place: Canada | collected 2013-05-06 | reverse complement strand
CCGGTTTGTCGTAATTATACCGTAAGGGCACACTTTTGCAACACTCTCCCTACAAAACGGGGTAGATATAAAGACGCTATCCAACACCTTGGGGCATTACTCCGCAGGCTTCACCCTGGACACCTACACCCACGCCACTCAGCGGATGCGCCGGGAGGCGGCGGACACCATCGGCTCTGTCATCGACCAGGCGATGTAAATCTAAAATAAAAGCAGGCCCGGACGGGAATTCCCGTCCGGGCCTGTTTAGTCTCAACATTTCCAAAACACAGTCCTATACTACAGACTTTTTAGTGATAGACCGAAAATTTTTCGGTTACGGCCCGTCTATCATCCCGGTTTTCCATCCTGTCCGTTCCGCTCCACACTCCCGTATGGGTCACGGTTTGGGTCAGAGAAAACCGGAAAAAATAAACCGCTTCAAAAAGTGCTCAAGAGCGAAGAAAAACCGTGCAAATCACGTAGATTTGCACGGCTGTGGTGGAGACTACAGAACTCGAATCTGTGACCTCTTGCGTGTGAAGCAAGCGCTCTACCGGCTGAGCTAAGCCTCCATATTGGTGACCCGTACGGGACTCGAACCCGTGTTACCGCCGTGAAAGGGCGGTGTCTTAACCGCTTGACCAACGGGCCATATGCCCAGGGCGGGCGGAATCGAGGGACCCGAAGGGGCGGCCATTGCCGCCTCTTCGGGTGGTAGCGGCAATGTGATTCGAACACATGACACTACGGGTATGAACCGTATGCTCTAGCCAACTGAGCTATGCCGCCACAGGGTAGCCCCGACAGGGCAAGAGTTAGTATACCCGATTGGCCTGCGTTTGTCAACAACTTTTTTCACAAAATCCGCTTTTTTCACACACATGCTGCCGGGAGAAGCGCCCCCTCCACCCCGGCTATGTCGGGGCGGAGGGGTATCTCTCACTTTTTCAGGGACAGGGCCTGACGCACGGCCTGGGCAATGCCGTCGGCGGTGAGACCGTAGGCGGCCAGCACCTGCTTGGCTGCGCCGGAGCGGCCGAACTCGTCCTTTACTCCGTGGCGCACCACCGGCACCGGGCAGCCGGCGGCCACGCACTCGCACACTGCCGAGCCCAGGCCGCCGATCACGTTGGCCTCTTCGCTGGTGACGATCGCCCCGGTTTCCCGGGCGGCCTTGAGGACAATTTCCTCATCCAACGGCTTGATGGTGTGCATGTCGATGACCCGGACGGACACGCCCTCCGCTGTCAGCCCGTCGGCGGCCTTGACCGCCTCCTGCACCATCATGCCGGTGGCGATGACCGTCACATCCGTACCCTCCCGGAGCTGGCAGCCGCGGCCCAGCTCAAACCGGTAGCCAGGGATTTCGTCGGTCACAGAATCCACCGCTAAGCGGCCCAGACGCATATAAGCCGGACCCTTGTACTCCAGCAACGCCTTCACCGCCAGACGCATCTCAGGGCCGTCGCAGGGGGACACCACCATCATGCCGGGGATGGCGCGCATGATGGCGTAGTCCTCAATGCACTGGTGGGTAGCCCCGTCCTCCCCCACGGACAGGCCGCCGTGGGAGCCAATGACCTTCACGTTCAGCCGGGGATAGGCGATGGAGTTGCGCACCTGCTCCCAGGCACGGCCAGCGGCAAACATGGCAAAGGAGTGAATGAAAGGCTTCTTGCCGCAGGTGGCCAGGCCAGCGGCAATCCCCGCCATGTTGGCCTCGGCGATACCGATGTTGAAAAACCGTTCCGGGCAGACATCGGCGAACTTCTTACTCATGGTGGAACCTGACAGGTCGGCATCCAGCACCACCAACTCGGGGTAGTCCTTAGCCATGGCGGCCAGTGCCTCGCCATAAGCGGCACGGGTGGCGATATTCTCCATGTTACTGCACCTCCAGTTCGGCAATTTGGGCCGACAGCTCCGCCTTGGCCTGCTCATACTGTTCGGCGTTTGGGGCCTTGCCGTGCCAGCCGGCGTTGTTCTCCATAAAGGACACGCCTCTACCCTTCACCGTGCGGGCCAGCAGCACGGTGGGCTGTCCCTTCACAGCCCTCGCCTGTTCAAACGCCGCCTCAATGGCCTGATAATCGTGGCCGTCGCAAGAGATGACATGCCAGCCAAAGGCCTCCCACTTTTTGTCCAGGGGCTCGGAGGGCATCACGTCGGCGGTAGCTCCGTCGATTTGAAGGCCGTTGACATCCACAATGGCGCACAGGTTGTCCAGATGGAATTTGGCCGCAGACATGGCTGCCTCCCACACTTGGCCCTCTTCGATCTCGCCGTCTCCCAGCAAGGTATAGACCCGATAGTTCTTCCTGTCCAGCTTACCTGCCAGGGCCATGCCTACGGCGGCGGAAATCCCCTGTCCCAGACTGCCGGTGGACATATCCACCCCTTTGACATGGTGCATTTCCGCATGGCCTGACATGTGGCCGTTGACAGAGCGGAAAAGTTTGAGCTCCTCCGTGGGAAAGTACCCCCGCAGGGCCAGGGTTGGATACAGCGCCGGGGTGCAGTGGCCCTTGCTGAGCACAAACCGGTCCCGGTCCGGATCAGAGGGATCAGCAGGGTCCACTTGCATCACATTCTGATACAGAACCGTAAGCAGGTCCATGGCGGAGAAAGAACCGCCCAAATGCCCTGATGCGGCACCGTACACCATGTCCAGGCCCAGCAGCCGCGCCTTGGCGGCGGTGAGGGCCAGCTGTTTGGTGTCCATTCATCAACATTCCTTTCCTTGTCAAATCCAGTCGAATCTTGTTTCATTGTACCCAATGTCGGCACGCTTTGCAATGGGCAATTCACCCGATTTTCTCCGTCACATATCCCTTGCCGTAAATCGTGTCGTTGAGTAGGCTGGTGAGCAGGCTCAGGCCCAGGCCGTCCTGTCCCTCCACCGGCCGCTGGGCGGACAAAGTCCCGTCCCGGCCCAGGTGGTATTCCGCAGTGTCGCACAGGCGGGTCTCAGACAGCTGGGAAATCAGCCGCCAGTACAGCGGCTTCTCCACTCCCGCCAGATCCAGCAGGTCAGTCCCCAGGTAGTTGCAGCTGGTATCTACAGTGGAACCCGGCTCGCTGGGCAGTAACTCCGGGTCGTTGGCCCAGATGAGATAGTCGGTGGAGTACAGCCCGGCCAGCTGCTCCACGCTCCATTCGCTCCGGGCTGCGGGCACCATGCCCAGCTCGGAGTAGACCGTGCCTCCATTGGTCAGGCCCAAACCGGGGCGGTGGTCGCCGTAAAAAACCACAACCGTCGGCTCGTCTATATTGCGGAAATAGTCCACCAGCTTGCCCAGCGCGGCGCTGGCGTTGGAGATCCCCTGGGACAGATGGAGCAGATTATTGGCCGCCTCCCCGGTAAGGCTGGAGTGGGGGTCCACGGTCAACTCGTCCTGGGCATATTTGTCGGTGTAGGTGCTGTGGTTCTCCATGGAGATGCCGTACAGAAACACCGGACCGTCAGTCTGAGCAGACTTCTGCTCATACAGGGCGATGAGGGCGTCGCTCATCAGGTCGTCGGAGTAATAGCTGCCCTCAATGCGGCTGTTCATATAGGTCCAATAGTCATCCGCCTGGGCCGCGGGGGCATAGAACTGGGCCAAGTCCTCGCTGAAGAACAGGTCGTCAAAGCCCAACTGGGTGAAAAAGCCGGTGCGGTGATAGATGGAGTCGTTGAACATATGGAGCATACCAGTGTAATACCCCGCTTCTCCAAGCAGGGACACCACCGAGGGCAGACGGGAGAATACGCTGGGTTCCCAGCTGTAAAGGTCCTCCCCGGACAGCAGGCCGGTGTTCATGCCGGTGAGGATCTCCAGCTCGATGTTGCAGGTGCCATAACCCAGGCTGCGGGTGTAGAAGGTGCCGGACACCCCCTCGGCCTGGAGTTCGTGGAAATCAGCCACCGGGTCCTGGTCAAAGGTCACACCGGGCAGGCCGGTGATATCAAAAAATGACTCAGACAAGATCAGGATGATATTCGGCTGTTTGGCGCCGGATGAGGTGGGCTGGGCAGCGGAATATTCCTCTGCCTGGGTGACGATGTCCTCCATGTACTGTTGGGAGTAGTTCTCCCCCAAGTTCCGATTGCTTTGCTGAAACAGGCTGCGCCACAGGCCTAGGATGGGTCCGCCGCAGGCCTCGTTCACCGCGGTCTGGGACAAGGCCCGGTCGATCCCGACGCTCAGGGGCGTGTACACCAGCCGGTCCGCCCCTACCCAAAACACCAGGGCAAAGGCCAGCGCGGCTCCCGCGGCCCCTGCCAGGGACCAGCGCCAGCGCAGGCGCAGCGGCTTGGAGAAAAAGCACACCACGGCCAGCCACAGTACCACCCCCACCACCGCCAGAATACTGTTGCGGCCAAAGGTGATGGCGCTGGCGTTGAGGGTGGCGATGTTCCCCACCTGTCCAATGAGCGTAAAATCCCCCAGGGATAGGGGGACCGAGGTAATGAGCACCTTAAAATAATTGACAAAGGTAAGCAGAACAGACAACAAGGCTGTCACTGCACTCCCGATAAACAGGCTGTGGGTCAGCAGCGCGAACACAGCGCAGGCCAGGGCCAGAAACAGGGCGGTAAACCACAGGCTGCCCTGGGTCAGAGCGGCCAGCGTTTGACGCAGGCTCTGGCTGTCAATGAGCCGGCACGCCAAGGCCAGGCCAAGGCCGGTGAGCAGACAGCCGGCCAGGGTCAGCAGCCAGCGCCATAGGGCGGGTAGCTTCAGTCCGTCCCGAACGGAAAACAATTTGCCAAGCATGGGGAACAGGGACCTCCTTATGGATGGATCTATGCCGAAAAGGCGGGCAAAAAAGTCTGTCCCCAACTATAACACAAATTTTACGCAAAATACACGGTTTTAAAAAAATTTAATATCCCGCCTCCTGCCGCCTGGGTTCCCGCGCTCTCTGAATCCGGCATTTGTTTCCGAAGTGCGCATCTATGTTTTCCTCTTGCCGACAATCCGCTTGAATCGCGCATACTCTCAGTAGGAAACGAAAATTTACCATTCTCCATTGACCTTAGCTGCCAAAGAGAAAGACTTGGAAACTCCATGGGTATTTTTGAATGGCCGGATGTCCGTTACACCTACCAACTCCAACACCAGAAGGCGGAGTTCCAGATGGGTGCCCTTTACTTTTTCCCCAAAACAGGGTATGATAGTGGCACTAATTTTTCTCGAGGTGATCGTGATGCAAGTCAAGTCCATCCAGTTGGGCATGATCGGTACGAACTGTTATATTTTCTGGAATGATAGCTCTAAGGACTGCGCCGTGGTAGACCCTGGCGACGACGGCCAGCAGGTGGCTCGGCTCATCCAGGGACTGGGCCTCACTCCTGTGGCCATCCTGCTCACCCACAGCCACTTTGACCACATTCTGGGCATTCCCGGCCTTCGGGAGACGTGGCCCTCCCTTCCGGTATACTGCCACCCTGCTGACATCCCTGAGGCAGTCAGCGAGTCCATGTTCGGTATGACCACCCCCACCGTTACCGCCTTCGGCAACTTGTCGGCCTATACCCAGGGAGCCAAGGTGAAGGTTGGCCCCCTGGAAGTGGAAGTACTTCACACTCCTGGGCACACCCCCGGTAGTGTCACCCTGAATGTGGAAGGCGTTTTGTTCACCGGGGATACCCTGTTTCGCGGCTCCATGGGCCGCACCGACCTTCCGGGAGGCAGCTACAGCCAGCTGATGGCCTCCCTGAAAAAGCTGGCCGCTCTACCCAGCGACTACAAGGTGTACCCCGGCCATGAGGGGCCCACCACACTGGAGCAGGAACGCCAGACCAACTATTACATGCGGGAGGCAATGGAGAGCTGATGCGCCTGTATCTCATTGGGCACGACTACCGCTATGCGGTGGAGCAGATGATGCTCACCTTGTTCCCCGGGCAGCATCCGGAATACCCCGGCGGCCCACCCGACGGCACTGGGCCGGCCCTGTTGCTCTCCCTGACCGAAACGGAGGGCGCGCTGGAGGCCCGGGCTCGGCTGTGGTGGGAAGGTTATGCGTATACCGGCCTGCGCCGGGCGGACAAGGGGGAGCTTACCGGCGGCCTGACAGACGACCGGGTGCGCCAGCGGATCCTCCGACTGGCCTTTTACGACGCCGGAGTGGCCGCCCTGGGCCAAGAACCGCCCTGGGGCGCCCTCACCGGGGTCCGGCCCGTCAAGCTGCCCACCCGGGTCCTGGCCGCCGGAGGCAGCCGAAATGAGGCCAAAGCCCGGCTGACACAGCTGTACCGGGTGAGCGAGGGCCGGGCGGAACTAGCCATGGAGTGCGCCGACGCCGCTCTGGCCGTTCAGAAGCATCTGATGCCCAGGGGGCTGTCCCTATACATCGGCATTCCCTTCTGCCCCACCCGGTGCGCCTACTGCTCCTTCATCTCCGCCGATGTGCAGCGGTCCCTGGCCCTGGTGGAGCCCTATGTGGACGTCCTGTGCCGGGAGATCGAGCTGGCCGGGCGGCTGCTGCGGGAGAACGGATTGCACATCTCCACCGCCTACATGGGGGGCGGCACCCCCACCACCCTGACTGCCCTCCAGCTGAACCGGGTGCTGACGGCGGTGGAGCGTTGTCTGCCCATGGAACAGTGCTGGGAGTTCACCGTGGAGGCGGGCCGGCCGGACACCATCACGGCGGACAAGCTGGGGGTGCTGCGGGCCCACGGCATCGGTCGCATCTCCGTCAATCCCCAGACCATGGAGGACCACGTCCTTCGCTCCATGGGCCGGGCCCATACCGCCGTCCAGATCGAGCAGGCCATGGAACTGGCCAGGGCTCGCTTCGGCGGCCTGGTAAACATGGACCTGATCGCCGGGCTGCCCACTGACAGCTTGGAGGGCTTCCAGCGCACCCTGGACCGGGTGCTGGCCATGGGAGCGGCCAACATCACGGTGCACACCCTGGCCCTGAAAAAAGGCGCCCGGCTCATGGAGCGGCCGGAGGATCTTTGCACGCCGGCGACGGTGTCAGACATGCTCGCTCTTGGGGAACACGCCCTGCGGGCCGCGGGATACCAGCCCTATTACCTGTACCGCCAGAAATATATGTCCGGCTCCTTCGAGAATGTGGGCTGGTGCAAACCGGGCACGGAATGTGCATATAATATCATCATGATGGAGGAGTTGCAGACCGTCTTGTCCCTGGGGGCGGGGGGCGTAACCAAGCTGGTGGATCCCTCCACCGGAAAGATCACCCGGCTGGCCAATCCGAAATTCCCCAAAGAGTATCTGGACAGTTGGGAGAAGCTGGCCGCCGGCAAGCTCTCCGCCGCCCAGTTTCAGGCCCGCCTGTACCAAGCGCCCTGAATACCTGTCAGGGCTGTGCGTTAGGAGGACGCCATGCCATACCGCTTAGATCAAATCAACCAGGCCGTCCGGCAGGACCCGGCGGCGTTTATGGCCGCAGGGGACGCCGCGTTCCATGAAAAGGTGTGCCGGGCGGCCGACCTCATCCAATCCCACCGGGACAAAAGCCCCGTGGTACTGCTGTCCGGTCCCTCCGGCTCTGGCAAGACCACCACCGCCGGAATGATCAACGCCGAGCTGGAGCGCCGGGGCATCCACACGCACACCATCTCCATGGACGACTATTTTCTTACCCCGGATCCCAACACCGCTCCTCGGACTCCCGACGGGGAGATGGATTTTGAGTCTCCCCTGATGCTGGATCTGGCGCTGCTGGACGATCACTTCTCCAGACTAGCCCGGGGAGAGGAAATCCTGCTCCCCCACTTCGAGTTCGCCCGGCGCATGCGCAACGACAGCAAGGGCACTCCCCTGCGCCTTGGCCCGGACGAGGTGGCCATCTTCGAGGGGATTCACGCCCTGAACACCACCATCACCGGGAAGCATCCAGAGGCTACCCGGCTGTATATCTCCGCCCGCAGCGATGTGGTGGACGGGGAAGGCAAGGTGTGCTTCAAGGGCACTTGGATGCGGCTGACCCGTCGGGCGGTGCGGGACTACAATTTCCGGGGCACCGACGTGAAGGGCACCCTGGACATGTGGGCCAATGTACGCCGGGGAGAAAAGCTCTACATCTCCCCCTATAAGCAGACCGCCCACATGCTCTTCGACTCCTCCCTGCCCTATGAGGTGAGCGTCATGGCCTGCTATGCCAGGCCCCTGCTGGCTGCGGTGCCGGAGGAAAACCAGCGCCGTCACGAGCTTTTGGAGCTGATCGCCTCCTTCGACCTGTTCGAGCCTATCGACCCAGCCACGGTGCCCGCCGCTTCACTGCTCCACGAATTCATCGGGTGATCCCCTGCCCTTTCCTTGACTTTTTCTCCCGGAAGGGGTACAGTTGAGTCATAAACCGCCCGTCGCCCCAGGGCGGCGGGCAAATATCTCACACGGGAGGCGTATCCTTTTGATTCTCGCAGTTACTTATGAAAACGGCCAGGTGTTCCAGCACTTCGGGCATACCGGCCAGTTCAAGCTCTTTCAGGTGGACGGCGGCGCCGTCACCTCCAGCCGCATAGTGGACACCAACGGCAGCGGCCACGGTGCTCTGGCCGGGTTCTTGGCCGCCCATCATGTGGACGCACTTATCTGTGGCGGCATTGGCGGCGGCGCCCGCACGGCCCTGGCTCAAGCCGGCATCCAGCTCTACCCCGGCGTGTCCGGCGACGCGGACCAGGCAGTGGCCGCCCTGCTGGCCGGGCAGCTGTCTTACGATCCAGACACCGTGTGCAGCCATCATGAGCATGACCACGGCCACGACTGCGCCACCCACGACTGCGCCCAGGACCACCAGGGTTGTCCGGGTAACCACTGAGTTTCGTGAAAAAAGCAGACCGTCCGCAAATTGCGGACGGTCCGTTTTTTGTATTGGGATTACTCCTCGGCCTGGGCCACCACGTTTGCCGCGCGCACGCCCTTAGCGCCCCGGGGATCGGGCTCGGTGTCGAAGGTGACCTTCTGGCCCTCGATGAGCTTCTTGTAGCCGTCAGCCACAATGGCGGAGAAGTGGACGAACACGTCCTCGCTGCCGTCGTCGGGGGTGATGAAGCCATAGCCCTTTTCCGCATTGAACCATTTCACAATACCAGTCATTTTGATTTCCTCCTAAGAAAGTGGATTGCAGTTTTGAAGCGAAAAAGAAAGTCCGCGCCTTTCATGTACGAAAGGGGCGGACCAAAGCAGTTCATACATCAAAACAACATATGAATTGTAGCATTCTTTTCCCCCGCTGTCAAGAGGTTCCGTCACAGTTCCCCGCGGAAGCCAGTCGGTTGGTCAACGCCTTCCTCCGGCCCACGTACCAGATCCACCAGCTTCTTCACATACAGGTCCGCATGATCCAGGCTGAACTCCCCGTGGAAATACCTGGGCAGAATGTCCATGGCCGCGTTTGGAATGGTCTGCTCCAGGTCCCGGGCGGACTGCTTTATGCCCTGCTGCTCTCTTTCACCCGCTGCCACAAGAACCTTCGCCTGACATTGGGACAGGCTCTCCTTCCGCCGGTATCGGGAGTTTGCTGTCAAAAAGGCGATCATGTCCTCCTTGCGGATGGCTGCGCTGTCCGCGAAGTAGTCCTCAAAATAGGAGGCGTTGATATGCAGGCTGGCGCTTTGCAGCTTTGCAAACCAGCGCAGCTTCACCAGGGGATAGCACAGGGAAAAGGCCGGCCGGAGCAGCGCGGCAGTAATCGGCCTGGGCCGGACCAAAGCGCTTTCGATCAATGCGTATTTGCAGATATCCTTCCGCTGGGAAAGCATTTCCACCAGCACCTGCCCGCCCAGAGACAGCCCGCCGATCAACAGCACCTGTCCGCCGAACCGCTCGTCGATCTCTTCGATCAGGGCGCGGGCGTTTTCCTCAATGCTGGAAAAACTGCGGTCGCTCCCCGCATGTCCGTCCAGAATGGGAAGCACCACATGGTAGTACGCTTTCAGCCGCTCCGCCTCTTCCCGGTAGTTCCACGGCCCCAAGCCCCCTCCGTGCAGCAGGATAACGACCTGTGAGTGCTCCGTTCCATACTCTCTGGCCCTCATCTTCTGTTTCTCCTCTCTGTCGTCTTTTCCACGTCCGATTTTGAACGTCCTGTTCCCGGCGCCTGGGTGGAATCATTCCTATGCGGTGCCGTTTCCCCCCTCTTGAATGGAGAAAAAGCGCCTTCCGTTTTCCAGGGTGATGCGGGCGCACTCCTCCAGGGAGACACCTTTGATCTCTGCTAAGCGCCGGCAGGTGTGGACCACTAGGCTGGAGTCGCACCGCTTTCCCCGGCAGGGCTCCGGAGCCATGTAGGGGCTGTCCGTCTCAATCATGATCTTCTCTAGGGGGACGGCCTGGGCCGCCTCCACCGCCTTGCGGGCGTTGCGGTAGGTGAGCACCCCGGTGAAGGAGATCATCCATCCCAGGCCAATCAGTTCTCTTGCCATCTCCGCGCTGCCCGAGAAGCAGTGGAACACCCCGGTGACCTGGGGGTACTCCCGCACGATGGCCATGCAGTCCCCGTGGGCGTCCCGGTCGTGGACAATAACGGGCAGGCCCAGCTCCCCGGCCAGCTCCATCTGGTGGCGGAACACTCTTTGCTGGAGATCCCTAGGCGGGTTCTCCTTCCAGTAGTAGTCCAGGCCGATTTCCCCGATGGCCCGCACCTTGGGTTCGGCGGCCAGGGTCCGCAGCTCCAGCAGGCGCCCGTCCTCCCAGTCGGCGCAGTCCTCCGGGTGGACCCCCACGGCGGCGTATACAAAGGGGTATTGGCGGGCGATCTCCACCGCCTTCCGGCTGGATGGCAGGTCGCACCCCGGGTTCATCACCAGGGATACCCCCTGGCCGGGCAGGCCGGAGAGCACCTGGTCCCGGTCCGCGTCAAATTGTCTGGAGTCATAGTGGGCGTGAGTATCAAACAGCATCGCTTTCTCCTCCTGTGGGAAGCGGCCGCCCGGTGGGCGGCCGCTTTACCTGTACAATCCATTTTTAGCCTAGAGCCAGCTTATTTCGCCGCGCCCGCCGCGGCCAGCTTGCCCAGCTCCTCTTCCTCCAGCTCCCGGTAAGCCACCTTGCCCACTAGGGTCTTAGGCAGCTCAGCCCGGAACTCGATGTCATAGGGCAGAGCGTATTTGGCAATGTGTTTGCGGGCGTAGGCCATAAGCTCATCCTTCGTCTCCTGACTGGCCACCACCCCAGGCTTGAGCATGATAAAGGCCTTCACCTTCTGAATTTTCAGCGCGTCAGGTACCCCGATGACACAGCTCATCTGCACCAGCTCGTGGGCGTCAAAAACATTTTCCAGCTGAGAGGGGTAGACATTATATCCGCTGGTGACGATCATGCGCTTAATGCGCTGCTTGAAGTACACAAAGCCGTCCTGGTCCATGGCTCCCAGGTCGCCGGTATGCACCCAGGTCAGGCCGTCCTCATGCTCCTGAAGCGTCTGCTCCGTCTCCTCCGGGTGGTTGAGGTATCCCTTCATCACCGTAGGTCCGGACAGGCAGATCTCCCCTTCCTGGCCATAGGGCAACTCCTTATGCGTGCCTGGCTTGACGATTTTATAATAAGTATCCGGGAAGGGGATGCCGATAGACCCCTCCTTGGCCGTCTGATAGGGAGTCAGGCAGGAGGCGGTAACACATTCCGTGAGGCCGTAGCCCTCACGGACCTGGACCACCGCGCCGTGGTCCATCAGGAACTTGTCAAAGCGCTTCTTCAGCTCCACCGACAGGGAGTCGCCCCCGGAAAACACACCCTTGAGGCAGCTCAGGTCGGCGTTCTTCATGGCGGGCAGGCGCAGCAGGGCCTCGTACAAGGTAGGCACCCCAGCGATGAAGTTGCAGCGGTATTTCAGCAGCAGCTTGGCATAGCTGTCTGCGGTGAACCGGGGCACCAGAATACAGCAGCCGGCATACATCAGCATGGTATGAATGGAGATTCCCAGGCCGAAACCGTGGAACACCGGCATCACTGCCAGCATCTTGTCTCCAGGGCGGAACATGGGGTTGGTGGCCAGCACCTGGGCGCCCAGAGCATTGAAGTTCAGGTTGGTCAGCAGGATACCCTTGGTGATGCCGGTAGTGCCGCCGGAATAGAGGATGACTGCCACATCCTCAGCCTGTTTCTCCGCCTTATATTTCCAATGATAAGTGCGGCCCCGGCGCATAAACTCGTTCCAGCGCAGGACTGGGGCATCCTTGGGGATCTTCTCCATCTTCCGCCCCTCGGTGAGCATGTAGCCGGCCTTGATGGGCTGAGACAGGGCATCCTTGATGGAGGCCAGAATGATGTTGTCCAGATTGACGTTATGGCGGACGGCCTCAAACTTGTGGTAAAACTGGTCCAGAGTGATGGCGAACAGGGAGCCTGACTCCTTGAGGTAGAACTCGATCTCTTTCTCACTGGACAGGGGATGGATCATGTTGGCCACAGCCCCCACCAGGTTGATGGCGTAGAACGCCGTCACCGCCTGGGGGCAGTTGGGCAGGGCTACGGTGACCCGGTCGCCGGCGCGCACGCCGATGGCCTTGAGCGCCCGGGCACAGAGGTTGATCTCCTGTACCATGATGCGGTAGGAGGTCTTGCGTCCCATGAACACATAGGCCGGATAGTCTGGGTACTTCTGGGCGCACCGCTCCACCGCCTCGTACAAGGTGCAGTCGGGGTAGTCCAGCTGGGCGGGAACATCTCCCCGGAAAGCCAGCCAGGGGGTCTTTACCTGAAAACTTCTCTTAGCATTCATAGTCGATCTTCTCCTTTAGCGGCCGGTCCAGCAGCTCCGGATTAGACAGCAGGTACTGTACAATTTTCCAGGAGCGGCCGAAGTAGAATCCGTCGGCAATGCGCTCGTCCAGGGTCACACCCACATCCACGATGTCTCGCACCGCCCGGGAGCCGTCCGGTTGGAACACTTCTTCCTTGTGGATGGTGCCAATGGTCACCATGATGGAATTATTGCCGTAGTTGTTTAGATGGTGGTACACCGCCGGACACCGGATGGAGCCCAGGTTGCTCAGGGCCACGGTGGAGTAGTTGATGTCCTCGTCCGTCAGGGCCTTTGGCATTTTCCCGAAGAAATCCAGGGTACGGAAGCCCCACATGGCCAGCATCATGACGGGCCGAGGCAGTTTTTTCAGCAGGTCCAGGGTATTGTCCAGCCCAAAGCTGTCCTGGCCCCGGACCGTGTGGACCTTGCCCACCACCTTTTTCGTCACCTCGGTGAGAGTCCAGTCCTCCAGCGCCTCGGTGACCATCAGGGACTCCTCGCTGTGGTCCTCGAACCGTTTCTTCACCACAAAGCCCAGGGTGATCTTGTCTCGCTCGTATACCCGCCGGCCGGATATGTAGCGGTTGAGCAGAGGGCGCAGATAGACCGTCTTGGCCACCGCCATGATGAAGCAGTGAAACAGAGTGGCCCGATACTCTTCCTCACCCTCGTTTTTCTTCTGGAGATAGGCCAATGCCTCGGTCACGTCCATCCTCGCGGCCAGGTAGACCTCCGCGTCAGTACGCTTGGGCATCAGGTGGGGCATGATGGCGTGCATGCCGTCTACCTCACGTACCCAGCGGGCGTCCCGGCGGTCTCCCCACCGTTTTTTGTACTCGCTCATAGTTTCAAATCCTCTCTCAAAGCGGTGTCGCTCCAACTTGACATTATAACATATCTGTCAAGAGAAAAAAGCAGGACTCGTGCCAAACAAAACGGAGCTTTTGAGATCCAAAAGCTCCGTTTTGTGAAATTCCCCGCAGAGGATTTCCTTTCTATCAGATGGTCATGCCATTATCCACAGTGAGTACCTGCCCGTTGACTCCCTTGGCCTCGTCGCTGGCGAAGAACAAAATGGCATGAGCTTGGTCGTCCACCGACACCTCAGGAACCGTACCGTCCATATGCCGACCGCACTGTGCGGCGAACTCTTGGTCAAAAGTGGCTAACTGCTCCGGGGTGTTGAGGGCGGTGGGAGTGGGTCCAGGGCACACCACGTTGACCCGGATGCCCTTGCCCGCAAACTGAATGGCCACATTTTTGCTCATGCCGATCACAGCCGTTTTGGATGCGGTATAGGCTACGCCGGAGTTGTAACGGGTAGCGCCGATGGAAGCGATATTGACAATGGAACCATACCCCGCCAGCTCCATATACTTCAGTGCCGCTTTCATCATGTAGTACACCGAGTTCTGGTTCACGTCGATGACGGTGTGCCACCAGTCGCCGTCGCAGCGGGTGATGGGCCGGTGCTTGTCCGCCATGCCCGCGTTGTTCACCAGCACGTCCACCCGGCCAAAGGCTTTCACCGCCTCCTCTACCACCCGGACGCAGTCCTCCTCCCGGCTGACGTCGGCCGCAATAGACAGCACCTGGCTGCCCTGGGCCCGAAGCGCTTCAGCCACTTCGTCCAGCTTCTCCTTCCGCCGGGCGCACAGCACCAAAATAGCCCCCTCTTCGGCAAAGAGCTGGGCGGTGCGCAGGCCGATGCCCGAGTTGGCCCCGGTGACGATGGCCACTTTATTCTGTAATCTGTTCATAGCAGTTCCCTCTTTTCGATTCGGCTCTCCTGCAGGAGATTTGTTTGTACAGCTTTATTATATCGTTTTCCCGCCCTGATGCAAACCTTTTTCTCCCTCGTGACACACCCAGCTTGAAAAATCTTCAGCGCCATGTGATAATCATCCCGTCTCATGCGTCTTATGGGTGAAAGGCCCTTCAAGCACAGGGAGGTGACGGGATGGAGCGGGAAGAACTGGCGGAGCTGTTCCAAACATACGGAACCGACGTGTTCCGGCTGGCGTTCAGCTATCTGGGAAGCCAAGCGGACGCGGAGGACGTCTGCCAGAGCGTGTTCCTCAAGCTGGCTGAGGGCAGGCAGGGACCCCGGCCGGGCAAGGAGAAACGCTGGCTGCTGGCCTGTACGGCCAACGCCTGCAAGAGCCACCTGCGATCCTTCTGGTACCGCAATGTGGGGGAGCTGGACGAGGCCGCTCTGTTCCGGGACGGGGAGGACCGGGCGGTGTACGCCGCGGTGAAGGCTCTGCCCCCTAAATACCGGGCGGTGGTCCACCTCTATTACTATGAAGGCTATGACCAGGGGGAGATCGGCGAGATCCTGCACATCTCCCGCACGGCGGTCCAGACCCGGATGAGCCGGGCCCGGGCCATGCTGAAAAAGGAGCTGAACGGTGATGATGGAGAAGAAATACCAGCATATGATGGAGCAGGTAAACATGGATGAGGGCTTTGCCTCCGGCCTGCTGGAGCAGATCCAGGCGGAACGGCCCCAAAAACGGCCCCAGCCCCTGCGGACGGCTCTCATCGCGGCCTGCGTGTGTCTGGCGCTGGTGGGGACGGCGGTAGCGGCCAACAGTGATGTGGTGCGGCAATATTTTGGGACAATCCTGCTTGCCAATGAAGAAGAATATGATAAAATGATAGAAGAAATGGAAGAAACGATTTGGGATCGCGGAAATGACGCACCTGCCGCTCTTCCCGGTTTGAGCGCCCCCAGTGGGAAAATTGAGCGCAGGACACCGGGAAACAACCGTGCAGAGTGGATTGAAAATAAAACTCGGTCGTGGGAAAATCGGCTTTCTCTGTCCAGCGTGAGCGGTTCAGATAGCAGCGTAATTGACGTTGCCGCAGATCAAAAAGGAACCACGGCGATCAAGACTTTCATTTATGATAACGGATATACCATGGAGCGGTATTGGGATGATTCACCGGCCCTGGTGCTGGTCGCCGCCGGACTGCCCTTTACCATGGACAGCGCCCCGTTAGAAGGGTCGTATGCCCCGGTTCCCAAGACCTTCGGCCTGGATATTGAGCGGAATGATGCGGACGAGATCAAAGAGATCGCTCTGTATGGGTACTATGAGAGCGATGGCGACGGATGGTTTAATTTCGACTACTATTACCACCCGGAAGTAGAGTATATGCAGGACTATACATTGGAAAGCTACTATGACGTCACCGGGACCTATATGCGCTCTGACGGCATCCAGATCCAGTATGAAATGAAAGACTACACTTTCTGGGGCAGGGTCGTAACAAATAGCCAATATGTTGACTTCTCCTTCTTTGGGCAGAACCTGACCGAAGAAGAGCTGCTTGTCATATTTGAGCAGTTCGATCTGAGCGGCGCGGTCAACTACGTCGGATAAAGGTCCTAACAGCGCAAGTCCGGCGGGCTGTGAAGCCCGCCGGACTTGCATTTTCTCTACTGATAGCTCTCCGCCAGCTCCTTGAATTTAGGCAGGGCACGCTCGATCATCTCCGTCTGGACGCAGAAGGCCAGCCGCACCCACCCTGGCGCGCCGAAGCCGGAGCCGGGCACCAGCAGCAGGTCAAACCCCTTGGCCCGCTGGCTGAACGCCCCGTCGTCCGGTTCTAAGGTCTTGAGGAACAGATAGAAGGCCCCCTGTGGCTCCACGCAGGTGTAGCCCATCTCCCGCAGGGAGGACACCAGCAGTTTGGCGTTGCGGGCGTACACCGACAGGTCGGAGGTAAGCGCGCAGCACTCCGCCGCCACCCGCTGGAACAGGCTGGGGGCGTTGACATAGCCCAGGCTCCGCCCCGCCCCGGCCACGGCGGCGTACACCTCGTCGTGGTCACGCACCGTGGGAGAAACCAGCACATAGCCGATGCGCTCCCCCGGCAGGGACAGGGACTTGGAGAAGGAATAGCACACAATGCTGTCCCGGTACACATGGGGCAGCCAAGACACGGAATACCCGTCGAACACGATCTCCCGGTAGGGCTCGTCCGCCACCAGGTAGATGGGGTGGCCGTATGCCCGGCTCTTGCGCTCCAGCACGTCCGCCGCTGCCCGGAGGGTATCCTGGGTGTACACCACGCCGGAGGGGTTGTTGGGGGAGTTGACCACCACCGCTTTGGTGTGTTCGGTGATGGCCGCCTCCAGGGCAACGGGGTCGATCTGGAGGGTGCTTGGGTCAGGCTGGACCACCTTCATGGAGCAGCCGGTCCCCTCGATGAACACCTGGTACTCGGGGAAGTAAGGGGCGATGACGAGGAACTCATCTCCCGGGCAGGCCAAGCCGTGGAACACGCAGCACAAGGCCGCGGCAGCCCCCACGGTGATGTACAGGTCGTCGGCGGACACCCCGGCCTGGAATCTCTTATTGAGGTCGGCAGCCAGCAGCGCCCGGGCGGCGGCGTCACCCTGAGCGCTGGTGTAGCCGTGGAGGGCGGTGGGGTCCTCGGTCTGGAGCAGGCGGATAGCCGTCTCGTTGACCTGGGGGGGTGGGGGGACGGAGGGGTTGCCGATGGAGAAGTCGAACACATTCTCCCGGCCCACCTGGGCGGCGCGCTGGTTGCCGTATTCAAACAGCTCCCGGATCACCGAGCGGGCGGTGCCCAGCTGCTTCATGCGTTGGGATACCATGGGGATGACCTCCTGTGGAAAGATTTGGACCGCGGGACGGCCTCTTTACAAGCAGGATGATTATAGCACTTTTGTGTAATAAAGTAAAGAGGGCGTTTCACCCGCCCTTGAAGCCCTTTCTCTTTTATGATATCATACTGCCATAGATAAGAGAGGGGGCCATCCGCCATGTCCGCCAACCGCCTGTTTCAAATGGTATATCTGCTTCTGGAGCACGGCAGGCTCACCGCCGGGCAACTGGCGGACAAGCTGGAGGTGTCGGTGCGCACCGTCTACCGGGATGTGGACGCCCTGTCTGCCGCCGGGGTACCCATCTGCACCACCCAGGGCCAGGGGGGCGGCGTGTCGCTGATGGACGGCTTCGTGCTGGACCGGGCCGCCTTCACTGAGGCGGAGCAGTGCCAGCTGCTGGCCGCCCTGCGGGCCTTCCCCGCCGCCGGGGACAGCGCCGCCCTTACCAAGCTGTCCGCCCTGTTCCGCCAGGGCGGGCGAGAGGACTGGCTCCAGGTTCACCTGTCCCGCTGGGGAGACAGCCGGAGGGACGACACCCTGTTTCAATGTCTGCGCCAGGCCATTCTGAACCGGCACGAAGTAGCCTTCCGCTATGCCAGCTCTCAGGGACTCACCCTGCCCCGGCGGGTCCTGCCCGCCCGGCTGGTATACAAAGGCCAGGGGTGGTACCTTCAGGCCCTGGACCTGGACCGGGAGGACTACCGCACCTTCCGCCTGAGCCGGATTCTGGAGCTTACCGTCACCGGACGGCAGTTCCATCGCCGTCTGACGCCGCCTGACATCGGCTACTCCGGGGAGATTCCGCCCCTGTTCCGGGTGGAGTGCGTGCTGCGCTTTTCTCCCGGCCTGGCCTGGCGGGTATACGATGAGTTTGACCGAGACTGTGTCTGCGCTCGGGACGACGGGCGGCTGGAGGTGCGGGCGGTGTTCCCCGAGGATTCCTGGCTGTACGGGTATCTTTTGAGCTTCGGCGCGGGAGTGGAGATCGTAGAACCGGCGGCCCTGCGCCGGCGCATGGCTCAGCTTGGTCAAATTATTTTCCGAACCCATTGGGAACCTGACACGCCTTGTCAGGTTTGCTGTGATACCATGGGCGCATCCAACGAAAAGGAGGTTCCACCCATGGAATACACAGACATGAAATTCTGTCAGTCCTGCGGCATGCCCCTGACTGACAAAACCCAGTTGGGCACCGAAACCGACGGATCCCCCAGTCCCGACTACTGCGCCTACTGCTATCAACAGGGGCAGTTCGTGGGGGAGATGACCATGGATGAGATGATCGACTTCTGCACGCCCCATATGGTCCAGGCCAATCCCGGCATGACGGCGGAGCAGGCCCGGACGCAGATGTTCCGATTCTTCCCCATGCTGAAGCGCTGGCGCAGGTAAGGGAACGTGCATCCGCTCTCCCTCAGGAAGAAAAAGCCCTCCCTAGCCTGGCCGGGGAGGGCTTGTCATTTGAATGATTTCTTAAAATAATATTAAAAATTATATTTCATCATTTTTCTCTTGATATTATGCGATTCCGGTGGTATACTACATACAACAATTCACTGGAAAGGATGAGCCGCCATGGAATATGCCGTGACCCCCAACCCCTTTGAGCTGAACCCCTCCCATTCCAGGCGCCCCCGCCCCCAGGAAAAGGGCCGGGACCCCTATGACGGTCTGCGCCCCTGGTCCGCTATCACGCATGGCGTTGGGGCGGTATTGGCTCTGGTGGGCACGGTCCTGCTGCTGGTGCAGGCAGCCTTACAGGGTGCCGATCCCTGGAAGCTGGTGTCCTTCGCCATCTACGGCGCGTCCATGATTGGCCTTTATACTGCCTCTACCCTGTACCACTGTGTCAACACCTCGGTCCGCGGCCGCATCAACCTGCGCAAATATGACCACACCTCTATTTATTTCCTTATTGCCGGCACTTATACCCCCATCTGCCTTACCGCCCTGCGGGGCCCCTGGGGCTGGTCCCTGTTCGGGGTGATTTGGGCGCTGACGGTGGCCGGGGTGTTCATGAGCCTGTTCTGGATCAACTGTCCCCGGGCGCTGACCTCCGGCATCTATATCGCCATGGGCTGGCTGGCGGTAATCGCCGTCTGGCCCCTGTGGAACGCGGTGGGCTTTGCCGGGCTGTTCTGGCTGCTGCTGGGGGGCGTGCTGTACACCATTGGCGGCGTGCTCTACGCCTTGAAGTGGCCTGGGCGGAACAACCCCCGCTTCGGCTGCCACGAGATCTTCCATGTGTTTATTCTGCTCGGCTCCATCGCCCATTTTTTGATGATCTATCGGGTCATCCTGCCCTACTGACACAACAAAACAGGGGTCCAAGGCATAGCCTTGGACCCCTGTTTTTCTTTATTCGGCCTGCTTGAGAGCCTGGGCCAGCTGGTCTGGGCATGATGTCGGTTTTCCTCCGCAGCGGATGCCCTCCATCCGGGCTACGGCCTCCTCCACCGTCATCCCCTTGAGCAGGGAACAAATGCCCTGGAGATTGCCGGAACAGCCGCCTTCCACCCGGACGGACTGGATGACATCGCCCTCCACGTCAATCTCCATGTTCCGGGAACACACGCCCCGGGGCCGGTACGTGATCGTGTGCATGGGATACTTCCTCCTTCTCTGTGTTCAGGGAAATTATACCCCATCCTCATCCTCCTGTCCAGCCTGGTTTTCCGCCTGAAACTGGGCCAGCTGGGCAGAGTCCTTGTACTCCAGGCTCCGTTCCCCCGCCAGCCCCTCCACATGGTGGGTCAACTCATGGCGCAGGGTGGTGCGCAGCTCGTCTACCCACACCTGCCTGGGGTCGTCGCCCAGCAGAGCCGCGAAGGAGCCGTAGTAAATGTTGATGTACCGCCCCATTTCATCCCAGCAGTACTCCCCCATGACATACACGTCGGGACCGGCTTCCGGGTCGGGCTTTTCCTCCTCCAGCAGCAGCACCCCGCCGTTCAGCCCTTCGAACAGGGGCTCGGGGAACTCGTTGTACACCTCATCCAAAATGTCGTTGACCTCGTCGATGGTCAGCACCATCTTCACTCACTTCCATTCAAAGAAATCGTCACCGTCCGGCGGTAGTGCTGGTCCCGGCCTTCCACCGGCTCCCGGATCTGGCCCACCCCCGTATAGCCGGAGCACTCCACCGTCTGGCTGATGTGTACCCCCCGGTAATCCAGTTCAAAGCTGTCCCACCGCTCGTCCCACAGCTCCAGCCAGCCGGTCAGGTCGTAGTTGAAGCAGTTGAACTCCCGCTGGGTCCCCGCCAGGGCGGCGGTGGCGATCTGATAATAAGTCTGGGTCATGTAGAGATAGGAGGCGTTCTCCGTCCCCATCCCCACCGTCACGCCGTCATCCGGGTCCATATAGTCGGACAGAGTGACCGCCGCCACATAGCCTTCCGGTGACAGTTCCACCTCCACCGGGGAGTAGGATACATTTCTTAACAGGGGCACCACGATACCGCCGACAGAGGAATAAGATGCCCAATCCCCTTCCTCATCCAAATAGGGAGAGGACACCCCAAAGATGTATTTTTGGTAGTAATTGAAATTCTGGTAGTACTCCTGCGCGGTCAGTGCGCCCCGGTTGGGGGGCAGATAGGTCTGGAGCAGGATCGTAACGGCCAGGAACACACTCGCCGCCATCGCCCCCAGCCACATGAGCCAGGACAGACTCCTGTCCTCCTTGGTATACTGGCGCTCTTCCCCGTAGTCCCAGTCGCAGTCCTCTCCGTCCCGGTAGCTACGGTAGCTTTTCCAGTGCCTCCAAAGGATGTAAATGGGGATGTTGAACCCATAGCCCCGGGAAAATATCCCCCAGCCCCGGCTCCACGCCGCGGACAGAGAGAGTTTTTCCCCGAAGCGGTTGCGGAGTTTCAGGCCGAAGATCCATTTGCCCGGCGTCCAGCCCCAGAAGTGGAGCCACAGGGGCTCCGCCACAAACATGAGCACCAGGGAGGCCAGGGAGATCAGCCAGTCGGCAAAGCTCCCAGTATGCAGCAGATTCACCCGGAAGCCCAGCCCCAAAACAGCATGGATCAGCAGACTGTATATGCTCACGTCCACCTCCCGGGCCAGCAGGCGCATCCAAGGGTGGCTGCCGGCCTTCTTTTCCATCTCCTCTATGGTCGGCAGAACGCGTATGGTCTGGGGCGGCGGCGTCAGCTGGGGCCACGCCGTCTGGGACAGCTGCTCCAGCCAGGGCCCTGGCTCCAGTGCGCCGTACTCCACCCCGATGCGCTCCAGCTCCCGGCACACTTGCGCCGCCCGGTCCAGGGCGGCCTTGTCTCCCTCCAGTTTCGTCAGCAGGGTGAACAGCGCCCGTTCCAGGGGCAGCTCCCCCTTCTGCACCAGGCGGATGGTGTCGATGTCCAGGTGGAGCTCCCGAAGCAGCTTGATCTTCTCCAGGGTCTTGACGTCCTCCTCCGAATAATCCCGGTAGCCGTTTTCCCGCCGGGCCGGGGACAGCAGCCCCTCGCTCTCGTAAAAACGGATGTTGGCCCGGGTCATCCCGGTGCGCTCCTCCAGCTCCTTGATGGTCATGGTATCGCCTCCCAAAGCCAGGGTAAGGTATCAAGAGGGTTTACAGTCAAGGTTTTTTTGCATTTTTCGGTCAGTTTTCTTCCCAGACCACTTGTTTTACCGTCCAAAGCTTCTCCGCTGTCTGCTCTACCCGCTTTCGGTCCCGAGCAGTCCAGTGGCCGAAGAGGGTGAGGGTCAGCCTGCCGTTCTTCTGCTTCCACCGCCCCGCCACCCGGCCCCGGAGCAGGATGGGCGCCATGACGATGCCCGACAGATGAAAGATGCCCCGGATGTATTCTTTGGCCAGGAAAATACTCTCCGTTTTCAGATAGCCCAGCATCAGCTGGTCAAAGCCCGCCAGGAACAGGCAGTCCGGCATCTCCGGCCAGTCGTTCTGTCCGTTGTCCAGCCAGAAGCAGTCCTGTCCCTCCACCCGGGCGTGGACCAGAGGCAGCTGAGCCATCCACATTTTGACCTCCCTCTGGGGCTTGCCGAAGAAGTAGGCCACGTCCCGTACCGTGGCCGGGCCGTAGTGGACGAAGTACCGCCGGGCCAGCTCCAGCCGGGCATCTTTCTCCGCCATAGGTGTAAAGGGCGGGCACAGCTGAAAGCCTTTGTCCTCCCCCACCGTGTGGATGATCTGCCCCGTCTCCGCCAGGTAGCGCAGAGTGCCTCCCCAACCGTTAAATACACTCTGGCTCTCATCCTCGGTCATACCTGCGGCAAAGCAGGCGGCCTTTAAGTCCTCCCGGCGACGAGATCCCCGGGCCAATTCATCCAAAATCAGATCGGCAAAATACCGCTTTCGCTCCAGGGTGATGTGCTCATCCGCCGTCATTTGGTCCATGTCCCGTAGGTAATGGGTCCGTCCCTCATGGAGAAACAGCGGCAGATCAGCCGGGTCGAACAGGTGGACCGTGCCCCGGATGGTCCAGCTCTTCACCAGCTTGTCCGACTCCACTGGGCCCGCCGTGCGGATATCCAGAGCGTGGAGGGCGGCAGACAGGAACTGGGCCTGGATGCCATTCAAGTCCCGGCACACCAACTTCTGGTCTGCCAGGTTCGTCAGGTGCTGGCCATATAAAATGCGCGCCTTTCGCTCCGCCAGATCCATCACACATCCCTCCTTTGCCCTGTCTCACAGTTTGTCCTGCCCCATGCGGCCCGCCGCATGGGGCCTACCCGTTTCACATGCGCGGCGGAACTGAATTCCGCCTTGCGCCAAGGTTTTGCTGCGCAAAACGCCTGCACGGCACATCCGCGCCGTCCCGCTCATATCGGGTTCCCGTTACAGCTTGTCCTTCCGCATAGTCAGGGAGATCCGCTTCTTTTTTTCGTCCACTTCCTTCACCCATACGGTGACTACGTCTCCCACACTGAGCACCTCAGAGGGGTGCTTGATGAAACGGTTGCAGATCTGGCTGATGTGAACCAGCCCGTCCTGGTGCACCCCAATGTCCACAAAGGCGCCGAAATCGATGACGTTGCGCACCGTGCCTTTCAGCTCCATGCCGGGCTTTAGGTCCTTCATCTCCATCACGTCGGTGCGCAGCAGGGGGGCGGGCAGCTCGTCCCGAGGGTCCCGGCCAGGCTTCATCAGCTCTCCGGCTACGTCCAGCAGGGTGGGTACGCCCACGCCGCACGCCTCGGCCGCTTTTTCCAAGCCGTAGTCCTCCAGCCGAGCCTTTAGGTCCGGCAACCGTCCGGCCTTTACATCGTCCATGTCACAGCCGCATAAGGCCAGCAGTTTTTCAGCAGCGGCGTAGCTCTCCGGGTGGACGGCGGTGTTGTCCAGAGGGGACTGGCTCTCCGGCACCCGCAGGAAGCCGGCGCACTGCTCAAATGCCTTGGGCCCCAGCTTGGGCACCTTCAGGATCTGCCTCCGGGTGGTGAAGGGGCCGTTCTCCTCCCGGTACCTCACGATGTTTTTCGCCGTGGTGCCGTTTAAGCCCGCCACCCGGGTGAGCAGCGGGGCGGAGGCGGTGTTCACGTCCACCCCTACGGCATTGACGCAGTCCTCCACGACACCGTCCAGCGCCTCTCCCAGCCGGGCCTGGGGCATGTCATGCTGGTACTGACCCACACCAATGGATTTGGGGTCGATCTTCACCAGCTCCGCCAAAGGGTCCTGAAGCCTTCTGGCAATGGATACCGCCGAGCGCAGGTTCACGTCAAAGTCGGGAAACTCCTCGGCGGCCAGCTTGGAGGCAGAGTATACCGACGCTCCGGCCTCGTTGACCATCATGTAGCTCACTCCGCCCCCCACCTGCCGGATCAGTTCCACCGCCATCTGCTCCGTTTCCCGGCTGGCTGTGCCGTTGCCGATGGCGATATGGGCCACATGGTGCTTTTTGACGAGCACGGAGAGCTTGGCGATGGCCTCCTGCTTTCCCCGCTCTCCGTGGGTAGGGTAGACCACAGTGGTGTCCAGCACCTTTCCGGTGGGGTCCACCACCGCCACTTTACACCCCATACGGTAGCCCGGGTCCAGGCCCATCGTGACAAACCCCTTCACCGGCGGCTGCATGAGCAGAGGCTTGAGGTTCAGGGCAAACTGGCCGATGGCTCCCTCATCGGCGTTGTCAGTGAGGGCGGCGCGCATCTCCCGCTCCAGGGAAGGAGCGATGAGCCGGTCATAGGCGTCTTCCGCGGCGGCCTTGACAAAGTCCATCGCCGCAGAGCCCGGTCGGACCACCGCCCGGCGGATGGCCACCAGAGCAGCGTCCCGGTCCATGTCTACGGATACCTTCAAGATTTCCTCCCGCTCTCCCCGGTTGATGGCCAAAATTTGATGCCCCTGGGTTTTGGAAACAGGCGACGAAAACTCATAGTATAGCCGGTAGACCGTGTCCGCCGGCTCTTTGGCTGCGGCAACGGACACCAGCCTGGCCTTTTTCCAGTACAGCTCCCGGAGGGCCTTGCGGATGTCCGCGTCATCGGAGATCTGCTCCGCCACGATGTCGGACGCCCCCCGAAGGGCGTCCTCCGCCGTCTCCACCCCCTTCTCCGGGTCGATGTATTTTGCCGCCTCGGCCAGCGGCTCCGGGCAGTCACGCTCCTGAGCGAACAGCAGCAGGGCCAGAGGCTCTAGCCCCTTCTCCTTTGCCATGGTAGCCCGGGTGCGCCGCTTCTGTTTGTAAGGACGGTATAGGTCCTCCACCTCCGCCAAGGTGGCGGCTGCGTCAATGGCGGCGGATAGTTCGTCTGTGAGTTTTCCCTGATTTTCAATGGACTGCCTCACCTCGTCCCGGCGCTGCTGCAAATTGCGCAGGTACTGCAGCCGTTCGGCCAGCTGCCGGATCAACTGGTCGTCCATGCCCCCGTGCAACTCCTTGCGGTAACGGGCGATGAAGGGAACCGTGTTGCCCTCGTCCAGGAGGGCGATAATGTTGCGTACATGCTGCTCCGGGCGCTCCAGCTCCCGGGCCAAAATCTGAATGATGGTTTCTTCCATGGGTATCCTCCTGCAAGTTGTGCTATCGTCTGCCCTTACTCCAGGCCAGCCTCCCGGCATAGCCAGTCCATGCAGCCCTCAATGATGGCGTCACAGCGCACTTTCTGCTCCGGAGTTCCCCGCTCCAACCCCTCCAGCAGCTGGCTGCAGTTCAGGCACTGATGACGGGATTGAAACTCGGCAATGAGTTCCTCCCGCTTTTCCTGGGGCATTCCTAAGCCGCCCATGGCCGCCAGCGTGCCCACCAGTGCTCCACAGGCGGCGCCGCAGCCCATACCGCCGCCGAAATTCAGCGTCAGCGCGTTGGCCTGCTCCTCGGTGATACCAATCTCCCCGGCAAAGGGAATGAGCATAGACTGGGCGCAATTATAGTGGACATTCGGATCATTGCGCAACGTGTAAAGTTTTTGTTTTTTTGTCATTATAAGCTCCTCCTCATGTTTGTGGAATCATAGGGACAAAGCCCATGCCCTTGCTAATTGAAGATCTCAGGCTCCTCCTGAAACATCTTTTTCACCCGGCGCAGCAGTGCCCGGTGCTCTGGCTGCATCAACGATGGATCGGCGGCGACCAGTTCTTCAGCGGCCTCCTTAGCCTGGCGGAGCAGGGCTACGTCAGAGGCAAAGTCCGCCACCTTCAGCTGGGGCAGGCCGTGCTGCCGCCGCCCAAAGAAGTCCCCCGGGCCCCGCAGGCGCAGGTCCTCCTCGGCAATCTGGAAGCCGTCGTTGGTGGCGCACAGGGCCCGCAGGCGCTCCCTGGCGGTGTCGCTTTTGCTGGCGGTGACCAGCACGCAGTAGCTTTGGTGCTTTCCCCGGCCCACCCGGCCCCGGAGCTGGTGAAGCTGGCTCAGGCCAAACCGCTCGGCGTTTTCGACGACCATGAGAGAGGCGTTGGGCACATCCACCCCAACCTCGATGACGGTGGTGGATACCAGCACGTCCAGCTCCCCAGCGGAAAAGGCGGACATCACAGCCTCCTTCTCCCGGGCTTTCAGCCTGCCGTGAACCAAGCCCACCCGCAGGTCGGGAAACACCCTCTCCCGAAGCTCCCTGGCATAGGTAGTCACCGCCTTTCGGTCCATGGGCGCGCCGGCAGTCTCTCCCCACTGGGGCAGGGCCTCACCCTCGTCCACCGCCGGGCAGACGATGTACACCTGGCGGCCCGCCTCCACCTGCCTTCGGACAAATCCATACATCCGCTGCCGCTTATCCTCGCCCACCACATAGGTAGCCACTGGACTGCGTCCCGGCGGCAGCTCGTCCATCACGGACACGTCCAAGTCCCCATAGATGATGAGAGCCAGAGTCCGGGGGATGGGGGTGGCGGACATGACCAGCGTGTGGGTCTGAACGGCATCCTCCCGGCCGTCCGCTTCTGAAGGCCCCCCCAGCGTGGCCCCTTTGGCGGCCAAGGCCGCCCGCTGGGCCACGCCGAAGCGGTGCTGCTCGTCGGCGATGACCAGAGCTAGGTCGGCGTACTCCACTCCCTGGGAAAACAGGGCATGGGTGCCTACCACCACATCCACCTCTCCCGCCGCTATGGCGGTCAGCAGCGTCTTTTTTGCCGCCCCCTTCGCTGATCCGGTGAGCAGGCCCACCCGCACCCCGACTGGGGAGAGCAGGCCGTCCAGCGTCCTGGCGTGCTGCTCCGCCAGCAGCTCGGTAGGCGCCATCAGGGCGCATTGGCAGCCATTTTGGGCGCACTTCCAGGCCCCGAAGGCGGCCACCGCCGTCTTGCCCGAGCCTACATCCCCTTGGACCAGACGGTTCATAGCCCGGCCGGAGGCCAGGTCTGCCGCCATATCCTCCATAGCCCGCCGCTGGGCGCCGGTAGGCGAAAAGGGGAGTAGGGACAGAAAATCCTCCACCCGGCCCCGGTCCAGCACCCGGCCGGCCCCCTGCCCCCGGCGCTCTTTCAGCAGAGCCATGCCGCAGGTGAGCACCAGCAGTTCCTCAAACACCAGCCGCCGCCGGGCCAGCTCTAGAGCCTCAAAGTCTTTGGGAAAATGGATATTGCGATAGGCGTACTCCACCTGGCACAGGCCATAGGTCAGGCGCAGGGGTTCGGGCAAAATTTCCTCCCGCTCCGGCGCGCACACCTCCACCGCCCGCCGGGCAAGGCCGGCCATCAAATGGTTGGATACGCCCGCAGTCAGGGGATATACTGGCATAATGAGGCCGGTGTGCCTGCCCTCCCCCTCCCGCTCGAACACAGGATTGGCCATGGTCCGCGCCCGGCCCAGCTCCTCCACCCGGCCGTAAAACACATAAGTCACCCCGGGGGACAGGGCGTTTTTCAGATACGCCTGGTTGAAAAAGGTCAGATGGAGCACCCCCGTGTGGTCCACCGCTCTGACCTTCACCAGCTCCAGCCCTTTCCGGATCCGGGCCAGGCGGGGGCTTTCCGCCACCAAGGCGGACACGCAGCAGGGCTGCTCCAGGGGGGCCTGGCGGATGGTCCAACACTGCCGCCGGTCCTCATACCGCTGAGGAAAGTGCTCCAGCAAGTCCCCCAGCCGCTCCAGCCCCAGCCTGGCCAGCGCCCGGCCCTTGGCCGGGCCGATACCCGGAAGCTGGGTCAGCGGCGTGCGTTCCTCCAAAGCCATGCTCCTACCTTCTTTCCCCTGGTGATTGACGGTTCCATTGTACCATATTTTGCAGGCAAGAAACAGTCCTTTCCGGTCAAACCAGTTTGGGCCGCCGGGATGTCCCGGCGGCCTCGTTTCATTCCCTTACATACCGTGCAAAACGGTAATGCAGTCCTTGCTCCTGTATGAGAGCGGACCGTTCGGCCAGCCGCCACTCCGGTGCCCGGTCCAGGTCCACCATCCAGCAGTCGGCGGGAAATGCCTCCTCCACCCGGGTGACGTAGGCTTGGACACACCAGGGCAGCATGGCCCGGTAGACTCCGGCCCCGCCGATGACGAAGGCCTCCGGCCCGGCCAGCGCCGCAGCCTGCTCCGGACTACGGCAGACCTCCGCCCCCTCGGGAACAAACCCTGGCGTCCGAGACAGCACCAGGTTCCGCCGCCCGGATAGGGGCCGCCCTCCAGGCAGCCCTTCCAGCGTCCTGCGTCCCATGATCACACATCCCCCCAGGGTCAGTTCTCGAAACCGCCGGAGATCCTCTTTTAGAAAAAAGGGCTGTCTGCCGTCCTTACCGATGCCCCACCGGCGGTCCGCGATCACGATGAGATTCACTTTTCTTCCTGTCCGCAGGCCAGAATGATCTCCTGGGCGTAGGGCAGGGCGGCGATGACGCCGCAGAAGGTGTGCCACTCGTCCAGCTTGTGGCTGCGGCGGGCAAAGTAGATATTGGCCAGCACCTCGTAGTTGAGGGTGACGGTGCGCTTTTGGTCATAGCTGGTGGGAAGCAGCTGAATGAGGTCGTACCAGTCCGCCTTATCTTTGTTCTCCATATAGCGCAGGCGCACCTGCTCCAGATAATCCACCCAGGTCTGGAACTGGGCCAAGGTGGCGGCAGTCATGTGATCCGTGCTGAAGTCTGCCAACTCAAAGGGCTTGGCGTGGATCTTGTGCATGGTGGAGGTGGAGTTGGCCACGGTGCCTACTTTATAGGTGTCAAACTCCTTCCACCAGTACAGGGGGGCAGTGATATCCATGGACACCAGGATTTGGCGGATGAATTTCCGGTGATCGCTCCCCGCCCGGCACAGCCGTCCGGCCAGGGACAGGTCGTTCTCCCCCAGCACATACTCCCCCGTTTCATTGTAACAGCTGTCGCTGCGGGCCCAGCTGTTCAGGGGGTTTCGTGCCCCCCGGATCGCATTTTCCAGATTCATAACGCTGATGTGGTCCACCTTGAGCATGGCAAAGTCCTCCTGCTGTATTTTATTTTTTCCACTATACCAAACTTCCGGCTGTCAATCAAGGGGCACAGGGCGCAGCCGCCGGAATCCTGCCCAAAAATACCGGCAGCTCCCATTGAATTTTTCGCATTTTCCTGTATAATGATCTTGTGTCTGACAGCTGGGTGTCAGATCTGTGTTCCTGTGCGTTCCGCCGTTCCGACCGCTTTGCAGGCTGGCTCCACTTTCGTTCCGTCTGCGTTGTTTCATGTGTCGTTTTTTGTGTCGTTTTGAACCATTTTTGCGCGTTGGAACATTATTGGATCTAGATTGTTTTTTAAACCGCTGAATTTTCCATACCAGAGCACGCGGTAAAGTTGGCACAAGTCTTGCATTGTTATGGTTTTCGTGAGGAAGGGACCGGCTCTTTGCCGGTCCAAAACAGTACATTTTACAAAATGTGAGGTATCGTAACGTGGGAAAGGTGAAACTGTGGGTCGATGGGACCCAAATCGAGGCGGAAGAGGGCCAGAGCGTTCTGAACGCAGCCCTGGCCGCCGACATCTACATCCCCCACATCTGCTCGCACCCCGACCTGGAGGCCCAGGGCGGCTGCAAGCTGTGTGTGGTGGACATCGAGGGGCAGGACGGCCCGGTCTGCTCCTGCATGACCTATGTGAAGGAGGGCATGAAGGTCCGCACCAAGGGGGAGACCCTGGACGCCATCCGCCGCACCTCCATGCAGGTGATGATGGCCAGCCATCCCCAGTGCACCGGCTGCCGTTCTTTCGGCAACTGTGAGTTCCAGGCCCTGCAGCAGTATCTCTCCAGCGTGAACCACCCCGGCATGCGGGAGTTTCACAAGGAGACCGTCAATCTTAACACAAACAACCCCCTCATCGACCGGGACATGGTCCGCTGCATCCAGTGCGGCCGCTGCGTCCGGGTGTGCGCCGACGTTCGAGGCGTCAATGTGCTGCGCTACAACCGGGTGGACGAGACCGGGGAAACGTATGTGGGCACCCTCAATGACTTCTCTCTGCCCGAGGCAGACTGCCGCTTCTGCGGTGCCTGCGTGGAGGTGTGCCCCACTGGCGCGCTCCAGGACCGGGAGGGTATCTTCCGCACCGACGTACCCCGGGAACAGGCCCTCATCCCCTGCACGCTGGAGTGTCCCGCCCACATCAATGTGCCCAACTACCTGCGCATGATCGCCGCTGGGGAATATGACAAGGCCGTGGGTGTCATTCGGGAGAAGGTCCCCTTCCCCCATGCCCTAGGCTATGTGTGTACCCACTACTGCGAGAAGGGCTGTAAGCGCAAGGGCTTGAACGAGGCCATCTCCATCCGGGACCTGAAGCGCTTCGCCGTGGAGCACGACACCAAGGAGAGCTGGAAGGAGAAGGCCTACCACCTGCCCGCCACCGGCAAGAAGGTGGCCGTGGTGGGCGGCGGCCCCTGCGGACTCACCGCCGCCTACTACCTGGGCAAGAAGGGCCATGACGTCACCGTGTTCGAGCGCAACCGGGTGGCCGGCGGCATGCTGGCCGTGGGTATCCCCTCCTACCGGATGCCCCGGGAGGACCTGCAGAAAGAGGTCGACACCATTGTGTCCGAGTCCGGCATCCAGATCCAGTACAACTCCAACATCGACAATGTGGCCCAGCTGAAAAAGGACTACGACGCGGTTCTGGTGGCCGTGGGCGCCAGCGAGGGCAAGGTCATCCCCACCAAGAACATGGTGGACGAGCAGAATACCACCGCCCTGAAGTTCCTCAAGGCCGTGGCCCTGGGAGAACTGGACGACTTCCAGCCTCACATCGGCCAAGGCACCAAGGTTCTGGTCTTTGGCGGCGGCAACGTGGCCTTCGACGCGGCCCGCACCTCCGCCCGTCTGGGCGCCTCGGTGAGCGTGGTCTGCCTGGAGAGCCGGGACAAGATGCTGGCCGACGATGAGGAGATCGAGCAGGCCCAGGAGGAGGGCGTGAAGGTCTATTCCGGCTACACCAATTCCGGCTTCAACGTGGAAAATGGCCGGGTCACCGGCCTGAACGTGGTGGCCGTGTCCTCCTTTAAGTTTGGCCCCAACGGCCTGGAGGTGGACATCATCCCCGGCACCGACGAGGTGGTGCCCTGCGACGTGGTCATCTTCGCCTCCGGCCAGAAAACCGACCTGACTGCCAGCTTCGGTCTGGAACTGAACCGTCTGGGCTATCCCGTCGACCCCGCCACCGGCAAGAGCGGCGTTAAGACCAGCCTGGAGGGCGTATTCACCGCCGGCGACGTGGTCACCGGCACCAAGGCCGTCATTGACGCCATCGCCGGCGGCCGCACCGCCGCCGAAACCATTGACGCCTACTTGGGCGGCGACGGCAACATTGAAGAGCATTTGGCCGACCTGCCTCCTGCCGACCCCTACATCGGCAAGATCGAGGGCTTTGCCCACTTTGGCCGCGTCAAGCCGGACATTCTCTCCTGCGAGGAGCGCCGGGACAACTTCAACCGGGTGGACAACTCCTTCTCTGAGGCCATGGCCAAGTACGAGGCGGGCCGCTGCCTGAAGTGCCCGTTGCGCTGCCAGCTCCACAAGCCCAAGATGTGGACTGCCTATGTAAAGTGATAAGGAGGGAACAGATCATGATTATGAATTGCGCGAAAACTGCGGAGATACTGCCCTCTATCGACGAGATCTTAAATAAGGCCGACGATGTCTGTCCCGTCCAGTGGGCTGTCAATGTGGCTGAAACCGCCATGAAAAATACCTGCGGCAAGGGCACCTTCTGCCGGGACGGGCTGAAGCAGCTGTACCTCATCGGCAAGGACATCACCCTGGACAAAGGCACCATGGAGGACATCGAGCTGCTTCAGGAGCTGTGCCAGACCATGTACATCGCCGCTGACTGTGAGCTCAGCAGCAGGTGTGTGGAGCTGTATCGGACCTCTCTGGAGACCTACTACAACGACTGGACCGCCCATGTGCTGCGCCACCGCTGCAAGGCCGGTGTCTGTGCCAACATGAAGAAGGGCGGCGCGGGCGCCGCCTCTGCCGGCATCCAGATCAACATTCCCACCGGCTCCGCCGAGGGGTATGACCAGGTGGCCCTGAGCCATACCTCCGCCTTCGACCTGAACCCCAAGCCCCTGGCCCGGCGGAAGAAGAACCGTCCCCACCTGTGCCAGCCCGAGCGGCCCATCGACCCCAACGCCCCGGAGATCACCGAAGTGGTGGGTCCCAATACCGTAGTGCGTAAGGATGGGCGCATCATCCGCCGCTATCGTACTCATACCGGCGTGATCTCCCAGGACTAAAGCCGGAACCGATATTGATTTGAGTTAAAGGAGAGCAAAACTATGAGCATTAAAATGGAAGCCGACGTTGTCGTCGTTGCCGCCGGTATGTCCGGCCTGTCCGCCGCTGTTCAGGCCCAGGAGCTGCTCAACGAGCGGGGGGGCGGCAAGGTCATCGCTTTTGAGAAGTCCGGCACCACCGGCGGCGCGGCCAACATGGGCATGGCCCTGTTCGCCGTGGAGTCCCGCCTGCAGAAGGAGGACATGTACTACTGGACCAAGGACGAGGCCTTCCTGGACTTCATGGAGTACACCCACTGGCGCGCCGACGCCAAGCTGGTCCGCCGCTGGTTCAACATGTCCGCCGACACCATCGACTGGCTGATGGGCATGGGCACACAGTTTCAGGGCGTGTACAAATACTTCAAAAACTCCCATAAGACCCAGCACATCATCAAGGTGCCCGGAACTAACAAGCCCACTGAGCGCTGCGCCTCGGTCAACATCAAGAACATGACCGACTACGGCGTGGAGCTGGGGGTGGACTTCCAATTCCACACTGCAGTCAAGGATCTGATCAAGGGTGACAAGGGCCAGATCATCGGCGTCAAGGCCGAGCGGGAGGACGGCACCCCCATCGAGTGTATGGCCAACGCCGTTATTGTGGCCACCGGCGGCATCGGCAACAACGTAAAGATGATCGAGGAGCGCCTGGGCTTCAAGTGGGGTGAGGATATGTTCACGTTCCGCATCCCCGGCCTGGACGGTGACGGTATGAACATGGTATGGCGGGCTGGCGGTAAGGAGGCCCCTGTCACCATGGAGGTCACTTACAACACCCCCGGCGTCACCGACCTGTTCAAGACCCTGTCCGAGACCATGCGCCAGCCCAACCTGATGGTCAACCTGGACGGCAAGCGGTTCATGAATGAGTTCTACATGGACAACACCACCTACACCGGCAACAGCCTGCTTCAGCAGAAGAAGAACTGCGGCTTTTCCATCATCGGCTCCGAGATTTTGGACTACTACAAGCAGAACGGCCTGGACTACATCACCTACCACCACGGCATCCGCACTCTGGACAAGTGGGAGCATGAGAAGAAGCTCTATCTGGCCGGCGAACAGTCTGATGTGGAGAACTCCGTCTTTGCCAGCGAGGACAAGGACGTGTCCTACAGCGAGAATGTGGAGCGCAACTTCTGGGAGTTCGACTCCCTGGAGGAGCTGTGCGCTACCACCGGCATCAACCTGGAGAACCTGAAAAAGACCCTGGACGAATACAACGACATGGCGGGCGGCTACGACTGGCAGTTCTGCAAGCCCGCCCGCTACCTCAAGGCGGTAGAAGGGCCCAAGTACTATGTGGCCCGTCACTTCCCCTCCGGCTACGGCTCTCTGGGCGGCATCAAGGTCAACGAAAACATGGAGGTGCTGGACACCCAGCTAGACAAGATCCCCGGTCTGTACTCCTGCGGCACCGACTGTGCCACCGTGTTCGGCGACAGCTACTGCTTCTACAACCCCGGCTCCACCATGTCCTACGCCATCAACTCCGGCCGTATCGCGGCCATCGAGGCGGTCAAGTACATGAACTCTGAGGGCTTCGTGGAATAAATCCGGCTCCGGCAAGCAAAGCAAGGCCCCGAGCGGCATCCGCCGCCCGGGGCCTTGACCCTTTCAAGCTGTTGTGCGTTATCTCCGCCGCCGGCCCTGGTACCGCCGGCCGCCGGAGCGGCTGCTGTAACGGTAGCGGCGCTTCCGCCGGGGACGGATGACGCCCAGCCACACCACCAGGAACAGGATGAGCGCGACCGCCACGATGAGCAGCGCCCGGACCCACCACATGCCCAGGTAGTCCTTTACCGTTTTGACGTAGTACTGGAAGTCAGACCGGGCCACACTGTCAGCTGCCACCAAGTCCAGCGTGCCGTAGTTCACATCGTCGTACACCACGCTCACGGTGCCCAGCTTGGTTCCCTTCTCCACCGGGGCCTCCACGCCGTCCGCCAGCTCTACCTGATACTCCACCCGAGCCGGGTCATAGTCGGTGGGCAGGGTGGCTTCAATGGACCCCACCGGCTGGACGATCACATGGTCCGTCTCGTCGGACAGGGATACGGACACCTCCCGGAGCACCCCCTCGGTGTTCTCATCCAACAGGGTCACCCGCTCGAAGTTGTCAAAGGCCCACTCCAACAGCCGCCGGGACTCGTAGAAGGAATAGCGGGTGGTGGTGCCGTCGCCGTTATCCACCGTCTCCGCCCCCAGCACCACGCAGTAGTATGTACGCCCGTCGTCGTCCACCGCGGCGGAGGCCAGGCACTGCCCGGCGGGGGTGGTGGATCCGGTCTTGATGCCGATGGCCTTGGAGTAGAGGTAGCCGCTGTAGATCCAGTTGCCGATCAGGGCATTGGTGGTGTGCAGCACCCGTTCCCCGTTCAGGTTGGTCGCAGGGATAGTGTAGGTCTGGGTGGCCACGATGGTGCGGAAGGTCTCATGCTCCATGGCAGCATGAGCCATGATGGTGATATCATAGGCGGTGGTATAGTGGTCCTCGTCGTGGAAGCCGTGGGGATTGACGAAGTGGGTGTCCTCCATACCCAACTCCCGGGCCTTGGCGTTCATCATGTCCACAAAGTTCTCGATGGAGCCGCCCACCGTCTCGGCCAGAATATTGCACGCCTCGTTGGCCGAGGTAATCAGGTCGCAGTAGAGCAGCTGCTCCACCGTGAGCACCTCGCCGGCCTCAATGCGCGGATTGGCGGTGGAGCTTCCCTCCGGCACCACCGCCGCCGTGGTGGAGGCGGTGATGGGCTGGTCCAGGGTGAGCTGGCCGCTGTCCACCGCCTCCAGCACCAGAAGAGAGGTCATGATCTTGGTGATGGAAGCGGGGTACATCTTTTCATAGGCGTTGTACGCATAGAGCACATCGCCGTAGTCCCCATCCACCACGATGGCCGCCCGGCACTGGGGGGCCGGGTCCTCCAGTGCGGCGGCGGGCAAGGCGCACAGGCAGGCCAGGAGAAAAAAAGCAATCAGTCCGGAATAAAAACGATATTTTTTCATAGGAAACTCCCATCCGATGTGTTATACTGATCTGGAGGCGGGCGGCGCCCCGCCTGAACCAGACATTCTCTTTCCAAATCCTGTGGGAAAGCGGTCCCTTAGGGATCTCTCCGCGAGGATATTATAGCAAATTCTCTTGTCCGGCACAACCGCCGGAACAGAAATTTCGAAAAAAAGCCCCATCCCGGCTTTTCCCTGACAGGCGCCGCGGGATGGGCCGGTGTGGTCCGGGAGGTGGGTATGATGAGGCGGAAGCTGTCTCAAGCCGAGTGGGCGGTGATCGGTCTGACGGCGCTGCTGCTGGCCCTCATGGTAGGCTGGCGGCTGGGCGCGGACAGCGTGCGTCAGCTCACCGCCCAGGCCGCCGCCCCGCTGCCCGCCGTGTCGGCGGAGCCTTCCCCTTCCGCTCCGGAGGACGCGAATCCTTCTCCGGCCCCCTCCGCCGGGCCGGTCGACATCAACACCGCCGGGCTGGAGGAGCTTATGCAGCTGCCCGGTATTGGGGAGAAGCGGGCCCAGGCTATCTTGGACTGGCGGGAGGAACACGGCCCCTTTTCCTATGTGGAGGATCTGATCCAGGTGCCGGGCATCGGCGAGGGAATTTTGGAGGGGCTTATGGACCAAGCGATTGCAGGAGGAGAAACAAATGCCGAAGATACTGGTAGTGGATGACGAAAAGGTGCTGGTTAAGGGCATCAAATTCAACCTGGAGAACGAGGGATACCAGGTGGAGGTGGGCTATGACGGTGAAGAGGCGGTGGAACAGGCCCGCACCGGGCAGTTCGACCTCATCATTCTGGACCTGATGATGCCCAAGATCGACGGACTCCAGGCCTGTATGAAGATTCGGGAGTTTTCCAACGTTCCGGTGATTATGCTCACCGCCCGGGGGGAGGACGCGGACAAGATCATCGGCTTCGAGTGCGGGGCGGACGACTATATCACCAAGCCCTTCAACATTCTGGAGCTCAAGGCCCGGGTACGGGCCTTGCTGCGCCGGGCCGGGCAGACTGCCCAGAAGGAGAAAAACGCCAACCGGCTGGAGCGGGGAGCCATCGCCATCGACGTGGACCAGCGGGCCGCCTGGAAAAACGGCCAAAGGGTGGACCTGACGGCCAAGGAGTTTGATCTCATCGAGCTGTTTCTGCGCAATCCCGGCCGGGTGTACAGCCGGGAGAACCTCCTGAACCTGGTGTGGGGGTATGAGTACATCGGGGAATTCCGCACCGTGGACGTCCACGTCCGCCGCCTAAGGGAAAAACTGGAGCCCGACCCAGCCAATCCGGAGTATATCCTCACCAAATGGGGCGTGGGGTACTATTTCAGCAGCCAGACCAATTAAAGGCGCGCCGCGCAGAAAGGAGGGAGCCGGTATGGACAAGCCCCAGACAGAACATTCCGCCCAGACGATGGACAGCGGGCGGGTGCCCTTTTTCCGCGGTATCCAGTTCAAATACGCCGTGACCTACCTGCTGCTCATCGCCCTGGTGCTGCTGCTGCTGAACACCTATCCCCTGCTCATGGCACAGAATATGGTGTTCCGCTCCAAGGAGAGCTCCCTCAAAAGCCAGGCTCTGGCCATCGCCACCGCCTTGGGTGTATCCGAGTCTCTCACCGCCGAGGGGGTGGAGCAGGCCATGTCCCTTTTGGAAGAGCTGTCCGCCACCCGCATCCTGGTCACTGACGGGGCGGGCCTGATCCTGTACGACACCTCGGAGATCGACAACCGATTATACAGCCATGCTCTGCTGGGGGAGGTGGTGGCCGCCCTCCGGGGAGAGGACGTGTTCCGCTCGGAGTACCGGGATGGGGCCTTCCGCTCCCGCTCGGCAGTGCCTGTGGTCTACCGGGGGATCACCCTGGGGGCAGTATACCTCTACGAATATGACACCGGCCAGGCGGAGCTGCTGCAATCCATCCAGTCCAATCTGCGGTACATCTCCATCATGATTGCCTGCCTGTCCCTGCTGCTGGCCATGGTGTTGTCCAAGGCCCTCACCCGCAGCATCAGCCAGCTTTTGAAAGCCATCCGCACCGTGCGCCAGGGCGAGTACAGCCACCGGGTCGCTCTAAAAAGCAAGGATGAGCTGGCTCAGCTGGCTGATGAGTTCAACCAGCTCACCGGGCGGCTCCAAACCACAGAGGAGGCCCGCCGCCGCTTTGTGTCCGACGCCTCCCATGAGCTGAAAACTCCCCTGGCTTCCATCCGCCTGCTCACGGATTCCATCCTCCAGACGGACAACGTGGACATGGACACGGTAAAGGAATTCGTGGCCGATATCGGGGAGGAGGCGGAGCGGCTGACCCGCATCAGTGAAAAGCTGCTCACCCTTACCCGGCTGGACAGCCAGCCTGAGCTGGTGCGGGAGCCGGTGGAGCTGGGCGCTGTGGTGGAGAAGGTGGCCCATATGCTCCGCCCCCTGGCCGACGCGGTAGGGCTGGAGCTGACGTGCTCTCTGGAGCCTGCCTGCGCCCTGCTGTGTACGGAGGACGATCTGTATCAGATCATCTTCAATCTGGTGGAAAACGCCATCAAATACAACCTCCCGGGAGGCCAGGTCTCCGTGTCCGCGTTTCACCGGGACGGCAAGGTGGTGCTGGAAGTGGCGGACACCGGAGTGGGCATCTCGGAAGAGGATATGCCCCGCATTTTCGACCGCTTTTACCGGGTGGACAAGGCCCGCTCCCGGGCCGCAGGCGGGGCCGGACTGGGCCTTTCCATCGTCAGCGACACCGTCAAGGTCCACGGGGGCGCCATCTCTGTCCGGTGCAGGCAGGACGGCCCCGGCACCTGCTTTACCGTGGAATTTCCCGCCTATTCGGAAGGGAGGGAGCGCACATGACACGCAGGCATCTGCTGCGGACCGCGCCTGCCCTGCTGGCGCTGGCCCTGGTTCTGGCCGCCTGTTCTTCTCCGCCGGAGGGAGAGGCAGAGCATATGTTATGGTTTGCCAATGACCTGTCCGACTGGGATCACTCCCGGTACGAAGCGATCTCCCCGGTGCCATACTCCGGTGAGCTGACAGTGGAGGACCTGCTGGATGCCCTGCTGGATGGCCCTCCCCTGGACAGTGGCCTGCGCTCCCCCTTTCCTGCGGGCACCCGGCTGCTGGGCTGGCAGCTGGACCAGGACGGGCTTTTGTGGGTGGATCTGTCGGAGAGCTACGGCAGTCTGACGGGCATCGGCCTGACGCTGGCCGACTACTGTCTCACCTTTACCCTCTGCCAACTGGAGGAGGTGGAGCGGGTGAGCATCACCGTCAGCGGCCGCACCATCAGCTACCGTTACCGCCAGGAGCTGGACCCTTCCCAGGCAGTGCTGTCCGGCGTGGAGGAAACCCCGGTGGAGGTGTCCGCAGTGCTGTACTTTCCCCGGGCCGGCGGCCGCGGGCTGGGCTTTGAAAGCCGTACGTTCCAGCTCACGGAACAGGATACCCTAGTGGACGTTGTAGCCGGCGCCCTGCTTGGTGGGCCGGAGGACAGCGACCTGACCCGGGTCATCCCGGAAAGCGTCCAGCTGTACTCCGCCACGCTGGAGGACGGGGTGTGCATCCTGGACTTCTCCCAGAGCCTGCTGGACGATATGCCCTCTCAGGCAGACCGCCAAACCCTGCTGGTCTATTCCATCGTCAATACCCTGGGCAACTTGGAGTCAGTAGACTCCGTGCTGTTCCAGGTAGAAGGGGCTCCCCTGTCTAGCTACGGCGCGGTCAAGCTGTCCGCCCCGCTGGCGCCTGACTTCGGCCTGGTGGGCAACGACTGACGGTGCCATTGACACGCGGCACTTTAGTGTGATAAAATTTAGGCCACTTTTATTTTCCGAAAGGACGCGATTTCCATGAATTTTGATACCAAATGTCTCCATGCCGGCTACCGCCCCGGAAACGGGGAGCCCCGAAACATTCCCATCATCCAGTCCACCACCTTCCGGTATGAGACCAGCGAGGACATGGGAAAGCTGTTCGACCTGGAGGCGTCAGGTTACTTCTACACCCGCCTGCAAAACCCCACCAGCGACGCAGTGGCCGCCCGGCTATGCGCCCTAGAAGGGGGCACGGCGGCCATGCTGCTGTCCTCCGGGCAGGCCGCCTCTTTCTTCTCCATCTTCAACATCGCCTCCGCCGGAGACCATGTGGTAGCCTCTTCCGAGATCTACGGCGGCACCTATAACCTGTTCGCGGTCACCATGAAACGCATGGGCATCGACTTCACCTTTGTGGACCCGGACTGCTCCCTGACGGAGCTAGACGCGGCTTTCCGCCCCAACACGAAGGCCCTGTTCGGCGAGACCATTGCCAACCCCGCCCTCACGGTACTGGACATCGAAAAGTTCGCCAATGCCGCCCACGCCCACGGGGTGCCCCTCATCGTGGACAACACCTTCGCCACCCCCTGGGGCTGCCGGCCCTTCGAGTGGGGGGCGGACATCGTCATCCACTCCACCACCAAATACCTGGACGGCCACGCCGCCGCCGTAGGAGGCGCCATCGTGGACTCCGGCAAGTTCGACTGGGAGGCCCATGCCGACAAGTACCCCGGCCTGACCACCCCGGATGAGAGCTATCACGGCATCACTTACACCAAAAAGTTCGGCCTGGAGGGGGCCTATATCACCAAGGCCACCGCCCAGCTCATGCGGGATTTCGGCTCCACCCCCGCCCCCATGAACGCCTGGCTGCTGGGCATGGGGATGGAGACTCTGCCCCTGCGCATGGCCCGGCACTGTGAAAACGGACTGGCCATGGCCCGGCACCTCCAGAGCCATCCTAAAGTCGCCTGGGTGCGTTATCCCGGTCTGCCCGGGGACAAATACCATGATTTGGCCAAAAAGTACCTGCCTCGGGGCGCCAGCGGCGTGGTGTCCTTCGGTGTAAAGGGCGGCCGGGCCGCCGCGGAGAAATTCATGGCCGGGCTGGAACTGTGCTCCATCGCCACCCATGTGGCCGACGCCAAAACCTGTGTGCTCCACCCCGCCAGCGCCACCCACCGCCAGATGAACGACGCCGAGCTGGCCGCCGCCGGGGTGTCCCCCGACCTCATCCGGCTCTCCGTTGGGCTGGAGGATCCCGGCGACCTGATCTCCGACGTGGACCGGGCCCTGGCCGGGGTATGACCTGTTCCCACGGCTTCGCCGCATCCAAGAAGGAGGACCCGCCCATGTCCAAAAAACAAGCTCCCTCGGTACGTCTGCTCAACGAGCTGATGCGGACGCGGGACTTCCAGGCTCTGCTGGATCTGGCCCGCCCCACCTTTGGCAACCCCATGATTCTGTCCAACGGCAGCTACTCGGTCATCGCCATTACCGACGAGCCGGACATCCATGACCCCCGCTGGCTGGAGATTGTTCAAACCCGGGGTATTCCCCTGGGCGTCATCACCTTCGGGGGGATCAATGAGGCCTACCGCTGCTCTCTGGACACCTGCCGCCCGGTGCTGGACACGTCAGACAGTACTGCCGTTCCCATGCTGCGCAAGGCATTGGCCGTGGGCGACCATATTCTGGGCTACCTAGACTCCCCTCTCTACTGCGGGGCCGCGGAGGACAGTGACATCGAATTTTTCGACTTTGTAGGCAACCTCATTGCCCTGGAGCTGCAAAAGGACCAAGGTCGAACCAGCCTGCCCGACAACATGCTGGACTACTTTGTCTATGATCTGCTGGAAGGTCATCTTACCGATCAGCAATTTATCCAGGCGCGTCTTAACTTCTTTCACTGGGACCTGCTGGCCCAGGGCAAGGTGCAGATCGTGTCTATCCAGGGACGGGACCGGGACCTGGAGCCTGATCACACCCGGTTCCGCCGCCTGCTGGACCTGTTCGCCTCCGCCTTTCCCCTCTATAAAACCTTCGTCTATGTGGATCAGCTGAAAATGCTCTGCCCGGTGGAGGAATCCCTCCAGATGGATCGTGGCTTCTGTCAAATTCTGGAGGGGCTTCTGTCTCAGGAAGGGCTGGTGGCCGGGGTAAGCCGCCCCCTGCTGCGGCTGGACACCATCTCAGACTTCAACCGGCAGGCCCAGCAGGCCGCTGAGCTTGGCCGTAGACTCCACCCGGAAAAGGCCGTTCATTTCTACGACAACTATGCCATCTACCACGCCTTGGAGCTGGCCGCCCCCCAGGAGGACCTATTTCAATTCTGTCACTCGGCGGTGGCTCTGCTGCGGGACTATGACTACATCCATGAGACAGAGCTGCTGGAATCCCTGCGGGTGTACCTGACCCACAACCGCTCCATTGGGGAATCCGCCGCAGCGCTGTATATTCACCGCAACACCATGAACTACCGCATCGCCCGCATCAATGAGCTGACCCAATTGGACCTTGGCGACCCGGACGTGTTCTGCCACCTGCTGTTTTCCTTTTACGCTCTGGACTACCGGCTGCTGCTCAGCCGGGACGAGCCGGAGAGCCTGGTTCGTCCTGAGCTGCGCCAGGACCGGCCCGAGCCGGACGCATGACCCGCGCCCGGCCACCTCAACAACGGGAGGGAGTTTCCCATGGCAAGCGCCAGCATTCTCGTCGTAGATGACGAAACCGCCATTGCTGACCTGGTGGAAGTCTATCTGTCCAATGAGGGCTTCACGGTCCATAAATTTCATAACGCCGCCGACGCCTTGGCCTGCGTGGAGCGGGAAGACCTGGACCTGGCCATCCTGGACGTGATGCTGCCCGACATGGACGGCTTCACCCTGTGCCAGACGATCCGGCAGCACCACCTGTTCCCCATCATCATGCTCACCGCCCGGGTGGAGGACATGGACAAGATCATGGGCCTGACCCTGGGGGCGGACGACTATATCACCAAGCCCTTCAACCCTCTGGAGCTGGTGGCCCGGGTCAAAACCCAGCTGCGCCGTTCCACCCGGTACAACCAGCCCGCCTCCGCCCCGGCGGAGGTCCAGGAGTACGACTTCCGGGGGCTCCAGATCTCCAAGACCAACCACAAGTGCATTCTGTTCGGGGATGAGCTGTCTCTGACCCCCTTGGAATTTTCCATCCTATGGTACCTGTGTCAGCACCGCGGCGCCGTGGTGTCCAGCGAGGAACTATTCCAGGCGGTGTGGGGTGAGCGGTATATGGATGGCAACAACACCGTTATGACTCATATCGCCCGCCTGCGGGAGAAGATGCACGAGCCGAGCCGGAAACCCAAGTTCATCAAGACTGTCTGGGGGGTGGGGTATACCATTGAGTGACTGGAAAAAACGTTTCACCCGCCAGGCTCCCACTGAGCCCCAGGTACGGGCAAAAGCTCTGCGCTTGTGGGGCCTTTATCTGCTGGCCCTGCTGGCCTGGGTGGCCATCGTCATCGCCATAGCCTTTTTCGGATTCCTCATCTGCTCCAGCATTACCTGGTTTTCAAACAATCCCCTTTACTGGTTTCTTCTCTGGGTACGGGACTATATCGTTCTTGTGGGCGCTGCCGTCGTGCTGGTCGGCTGGGCGGTTATCAGCTATTTTTTCCTGGCCCGGCCCATCCGGCATCTGGACGCTCTCAGCCAAGCCGCTACCCGGCTGGCCGCCCCCACAGAGGAACCCATTACCCTGCCCGACGGGATGGAGGACACCGCCGCCCAACTCAATCTGGCCCGGGAGCAGGCCCTGCGCTCTGCCCGGGCGGCCAGGGAGGCGGAGCAGCGAAAAAATGATCTCATCGTCTATCTAGCCCACGATCTGAAAACACCCCTGACCAGCGTCATTGGCTACCTCACCCTGCTCCGGGACGAGCCTCAGATCTCCCTGGAGCTGCGCGCGCGGTACACCAACATCGCCCTGGACAAGGCGGAACGGCTGGAGGAGTTGGTCAACGAGTTTTTCGACATCACCCGCTTCAACCTCACCCACCTGGAGCTGGAGAAGCAGCCAGTGGACCTGGCTCTGATGCTCCGGCAGGTGGCCAGCGAGTTTGAGCCCCAATTCACGGAAAAGGGGCTGACCTGTACCCTCTCTCTGCCCGATCGGTTGGAGTACGATTGCGACCCGGACAAGCTCTCCCGGGTATTTGACAACCTGCTGCGCAACGCATTTCATTACAGCTTTCCCGATACGGCGGTGAACATCTCCGCCCGGCGTGAGGAGGTGGAGATCATCCTCGCCTTTTCCAACGAGGGGCGGACCATCCCTCCGGAGAAGCTGGGACGTATCTTCGAGCAGTTCTTCCGCCTGGACAGCTCCCGCGCCTCCCGGACGGGAGGCGCGGGCCTTGGCTTGGCCATAGCCAAGGAGATCGTGACACTCCACGGGGGAACGATCTCCGCAGACAGCGCCGACAACCGCATCACCTTCACGGTCTGTCTGCCCGCACTGTAAGAAAATCGTAAGAAAGTCTCCACTGCTTTGCAAGAAATGCTTTGGAAAGCCTCCAAACATCCCGCGCCCCGCTCTGATACCATAGACGTATCAAGGCGGGGCGCTTTTTGCTATGCAGAAGCATCGCAAAAAGTTCAATGCCATTTTCTTGCCCTCATCAGGACAACCGGAAATGGTGCGCAAAAGCTTCATGCGCAGCGGCACTTTTCATATTCGCGGTAAGTGGGCTTGTGCATAAAGCTTCGCCCCTCGGAGAAGGAGCGCAAACGTATGAGACAAAAAACGATTCTGGTGCTGTTCGGCGGCTGTTCCACCGAGCATGATATCTCCCTTCAGTCCGCTCAGGGTGTTCTGGAGCATATGGACCGCAGCCGCTGGCTGCCCCTGATGGTGGGTATCACCTGCCAGGGGGAGTGGCTGTGCTACAATGGACCTGTCTCCGCCATCGGGGATGGGAGCTGGGAGCAGGATAGGTCCCACTGCACGCCCTGCACCCTGTCCCTGGACCGGGACAAACACCAGCTGCTGCTGTTGGGCGACCGGGTGAGCCGGGTGTCCTTCGACGGGGCCTTTCCCATCCTCCACGGGAAAAATGGGGAGGACGGCACCGTCCAGGGCCTGCTGGAGCTGGCGGGTATTCCCTTTGCCGGATGCGGCGCCTTATCCAGCGCCCTGTGCATGGACAAGGACCGCTCCCACAGGCTGGCCGCCCTGGCCGGTGTGTCCTCCCCCAAGGGCCTCGTGTTTGCCGCCGGGGCGGACCGGGCGGACATTCAGGCCGCGGCAGACACGCTGGGCTACCCCCTGTTCGTCAAGCCAGTGCGGTCCGGCTCCTCCTTCGGCATCAGCCGGGTGACACAGCCCGCCGGGCTGCTGCCTGCGGTGGAGGAGGCCTTCGGCCATGACCGGGAAGTGCTGCTGGAGGAGGCGGTGGACGGCTTCGAGGTGGGGTGCGCCGTGCTGGGCAATGAAGCGCTCACCCTGGGCCGGGTGGATGAGATCGAGCTGAGCGGCGGCTTTTTCGACTTCGCTGAGAAGTACACCCTCAAGACCTCCGCCATCCACTGTCCTGCCCGGATTTCTCCGGAAAAAGCGCAGGAAATCCAGCAGGCGGCCAAAACTGTCTACCGGGCGCTGGACTGCCGGGGCTTTGCCCGGGTGGACCTGTTCCTCACTGCCGGGGGCCAGGTGCTGTTCAACGAGGTGAACACCATTCCCGGCTTCACCGCCCACAGCCGTTACCCCAACATGATGAAGGCCGCGGGGCTGGACTTCACCAGCCTGGTCACTCGCATTTTAGAGCTGGGGGTGGGGGCATGAGAACCGTCACCCTCACCCGGGACCAGGTGTACGCCGGTCCCCTCATCCTGGTCAACGCCGCCCATCCCATCCAAAGAGAGGCGGAGCCAGAGCTGGCCGCCCCGGACGGACGCCACCCGGACATCCTCATGGAGCGGCGGGCCGCCCGGCTGCTGGCCGCCTGCGTCCAGGCGGTGCGGGGGGCGGGGGCTATTGTCCCGGTGTCTGGCTGGCGCAGCCAGGCCGAGCAGCAGCAGATCTGGGACGACACCCTCCGGACAGAGGGGGAGGCCTTCACCCGGCAGTATGTGGCCCTCCCCGGATGCAGTGAGCACCAGACCGGCCTGGCCATGGACCTGGGCCGCGCCGCCGACCACATTGACTTCATCCGGCCCGACTTCCCCGACGACGGGGTCTGCGGGGTCTTCCGCCGGGTGGCGGCGGACTACGGCTTCCTCCAGCGGTACACCAGGGAGAAGGAGGCCCTCACCGGCATCTCAGAGGAGCCTTGGCACTTCCGCTATGTAGGCGTCCCCCACGCCCGGCTCATGGCCGAACATGACCTCTGCCTGGAGGAGTATGTTCCCTTCCTGCAAGAACGGCCCCGGACGTGCCGGCTGGGCAACGGCAGCCGGGCCCGGGTGTCCTGGTTGTCCTGCCCCGGCGGGGCGGTGGAGGCGGAGCTGCCTGAGGGCTGCTGTCAAGTCTCCGGGGACAACGTGGACGGCTTTATCGTGACGGCGTGGGAGGCCCTGTCGTGAGCGGGTCAAGACAGGGCCCGGCGCTGGACCGTTTCCGTCTGCTGGCGGCGGTGCTGGTGGTATGCAACCACACGGGCCCCCTGGACAGCCTCTCCCCCACGGCGGACTTCTTTCTCACCCGGGTGCTGGCCCGGCTGGCGGTGCCCTTCTTTTTCATAGTCAGCGGCTATTTCCTGGCCAAAGGCCAGTGGAAGCACACCGGCCGCTTTCTTCGGAAAACCCTGCTCCTCTATCTCGCGGCCGTGGCCCTCTACCTGCCCCTGAACTGGTACAACGGCGGTTATTCCCCCCTGGAATGGGTAAAAAAGCTGCTGGCCGACGGCACCTTGTACCACCTGTGGTACTTCCCGGCGGTGCTGCTGGGAGTGGTGGTGGCTCGGAACCTAGCCCGGCTGCCCCACAGCGCCGCTCTGGGTGTCGCCGCCGTTCTCTACCTGATCGGCGTCGGAGGGGACAGCTGGTATGGCCTGGTGAGCCAGGCCCCGGCGCTGGAGGAGCTGTACGGAGGCATCTTCCAGGTCTTTGACTATACCCGCAACGGCCTGTTCTTCGCCCCTCTCTTCCTCCTGCTGGGGGCGGCCCGGCTGTCCCTGCTGGTCTACCTGCTCCACCCCTGGTCTATCGTGCTGGTCCGGGGCGGGGCGGAGGTACTGGGGCTGGAGGGCATCCTGGTCCGGAACAGCCTGGGTCATTTCTGCGCGGTGCTGGTGCTAACCGCCTGCATGGCCCTGGTGCTGGACGCCCTGCGCCCCATCCGCCCCAACCCCAAAGGCCGGGCCTGGCGGGAGTTGGACCAGGGGGCGCTGGTCCACAACGCCCAGGTCCTCCAGGATGCCCTGGCTCCCGGCTGCCGGCTCATGGCAGTGGTGAAGGCGGACGCCTATGGCCACGGGGCGGTACCTGTGGCCCGGTGCCTCCAAAAAGCAGGGGTGAATGCCTTCGCCGTGGCCTGTCTGGCCGAGGGCATCCGGCTGCGGAAAGCCGGCATCCGGGGGACAATTCTGATTCTGGGCTACACTCCGGCGGGGGAGGTCCCCCTGCTGCGCCGCTGGCGGCTGACCCAGATGGTGGCCGACGAGGCCCACGGCCAGGCCCTGGCCGGGGCGGGAGGCCGGGTGCGGGTCCACCTGGCCCTGGACACGGGGATGCGCCGCCTGGGCGTCCCGGCGGAGGATCATAACGCCATCGCCCGGCTGTACCGGCTCCGGAATCTGAATATCCAGGGAGTGTTCTCCCACCTGTGCGTGTCAGACAGCCTGGAGCCGGAGAACACAGCCTACACCCAGCGCCAGCTGGATGCGTTTTACAACGCCCTGGACTGGATGCGCTCTCAGGGGCTGGACCCGGGCAAAGTCCACATCCAGGCCAGTTACGGCATCTGGGACCTGCCTCCCCAACCCTGCGCCTACGCCCGGGCGGGCATCGCCCTGTATGGGGTGCAAAGCGCCCCTGGCCCGGTCCGCCGTGACCTGGACCTGCGTCCGGTCCTCTCTCTCCGGGCACGGGTGGCGTCGGTGCGCACTCTCGCCCCAGGAGAGTGCGCGGGATACGGCCTGGCCTTCCATGCCCGGCGGGAAACAAAGCTGGCCGTCGTCACCATCGGCTATGCCGATGGCCTGCCCCGCTGTCTGCCCCAGCAAGGGGGACGGGTACTTCTTCGGGGGCAGTTCTGCCCCATGGTGGGGCGCATGTGCATGGACCAGCTGCTGGTGGATGTGACGGACGTACCCGGTGTGCGCCCCGGCCACGTGGCCACCCTCCTGGGCGCCGAGGGGGGCAACATCCTTCAAGCGGAAGAACTGGCAACAAGATGCGGCACCATCACCAATGAGCTGCTCTCCCGGCTGGGCCCCCGGCTGGAGCTGGTTTAGGCCCAGGATTTCGCTTTTCCTCTTTCCATCCCGCGCTTTTCCCCCAGGCGGCCCGGAAGGGCCGCCTGGAGCTGTTTTTTCGACCAAAGTGTTTCCAAAAAGTTTACAGATGCCCCCCTTCCTTTTCAGCCTACCTTCAGAACGCCGCATTACAATGAGACTGCCGCCCTGGGGCGGTGAATGGAAAAGAAGGAGGTCCCGTCATTGATCGAGGTCAAGCACTTGACAAAACGGTACGGCGATCATACCGCCGTATCCGATCTGACCTTCTCTGTGGAAGAAGGGCAGGTCTATGGCTTTCTCGGCCCCAACGGAGCGGGCAAGTCCACCACCATGAACATCATGACCGGCTGCCTGGCCGCCACCTCGGGGGAGGTGACCATCGGAGGGTATGACATCTTCGAGGACGCCAAGCAGGCCAAGCGGCTCATCGGCTATCTGCCGGAGCAGCCTCCCCTGTATCTGGACCGCACCCCCTGGGAGTACCTGACCTTTGTAGCCAGGGCCAAGGGCATCCCCCAAAAGGAGATTGAGGGTCAGATCCACAAAGCTATGGAGGCCACCGGCATCGGCCATGTGGCCCACCGGCTCATCAAGAACCTGTCCAAAGGGTACAAGCAGCGGGTGGGCATCGCCCAGGCCCTGCTGGGCGACCCCAAGGTCATCATCCTGGACGAGCCCACCGTGGGCCTGGACCCCAGGCAGATCATCGAGATCCGGGACCTGATCCAGTCTCTTGGCAAGCGCCACACCGTTATCCTCAGCAGTCATATTTTGTCCGAGGTCCAGGCGGTGTGCCACACCATCCTCATCATCTCCGGGGGCAGGCTGGTAGCCTGTGACACGCCGGAAAATCTGGAAAAGCTCTTCGCCGGCACCACCACCGTAGAGCTTACCGCCGAGTGCACCGACGCGGAAGCCCGCGCTATTCTGGCGCATATTCCCGCCGAGAACCTCACCGTCACCGCTCAGGATAAGGGCCGCTGCCAGGCCCTGCTGGAGACCGGCGGGGACGACAGCGTGTGCCGGGATATCTTTTTCGCCTTCAGCCGGGCCGGCCGCCCCATCCTGCGCATGACCACCGCCCGGGCCAGCCTGGAGGACATCTTCATCGAGCTCACCGCCGGCCAGGCGGACGTCCAGGCCGAGTCTCTAGACAGCGGGGTGGAGGACGGCGAGTTCCGTCCGGACGATAACGCGCTGCTGGATGGCCTGAGCGCACCGGGAAAGGAGGATGATGAGGCATGACCGCTGTTTTGCGCCATGAGCTTTCCTCCTACTTCACTAACGTCACTGGCTATGTGTTCGGCGCGTTTTTGCTGCTCTTCGCCGGCATCTACACCATGGTCATCAACCTTCAGTCTGCTTCCCCCTATTTTGAGTATGTGCTGATGAACATGGACTTCATCTTTCTCATCATCGTGCCCATCCTCACCATGCGGGTCATTGCGGAGGAGCGCCGTCAGAAAACCGATCAGCTGCTTTACTCCCTGCCTTTGACCATGACCCAGGTGGCCCTGGGAAAATACCTGGCCATGCTGGTCATTTTCCTCATCCCGGTGGCCGTCATCGGGGTGTATCCCCTGGTGCTCACTGCCTTCGGGGCTGTGTATCTTCCGGCGGCCTACGGCGCTCTGACGGGTTTCTTCTTCCTGGGAGCCAGCCTCATCGCCATTGGCATGTTTATCTCATCCCTGACGGAGAGCCAGGCAGTGGCTGCCGGGCTGTGCTTTGTGGTCATGCTTCTCAATTACTTCATCTCCAGCCTGGCCAGCTATGTCCCCTCCACCGCCTTCGCCTCCTTTTTGTGCGTGGCTGTGTGCATTCTGGTGCTGGGACTCATCTTCCGGCTGCTCACCCGCAGCGGCTTTGCCGCCCTGGTGCTCACCATCGTGCTGGAGGGCGGCCTGGTGGCGGCCTATACCTTCCGAAGCGCCGACTTCCAGGGCTTGTTCCCCAATTTGATGGAACAGCTGTCCCTCTTTGACCGCTTCTACGAGTTCGTCAACGGCACCTTTGACCTGACCGCCATCGTGTACTACCTCACCGTCATTGCTGTGTTCGTATTCCTGACGGTGCAGTCCCTGGAAAAACGGAGGTGGAGTGAATGAAAAAGCCCTCTAAAGCCGGCTTCCAAGCACGCCTGGCCTCGGTCAAAGCCTCTTTCCGCACCCGCTCCTTCCGGGTGGGCGGATACAGCGTGTTCGCCGTGCTCATCGTGGCCGCCATCGCCGTGGCGGCAAATGTGCTGGCTGGTGCCCTTCCTGGCGGCTGGACTCAGTATGACCTGACGGCCACCCAACTGTTTACCCTGTCCGACCAGACCACACGGTTGGTCCAGGACCTGGACACCGGAGTGGAAATCTACTGGGTGGTCCAGAGCGGCGGAGAGGACGACACCCTGGGGACTCTTCTCGACCGCTACGATGGCCTGAGCGACCAGCTCACCGTAACCAAGGTGGACCCAGACGTGTCCCCCACCTTTGTCCAGCAGTATGTGGGCGACGGCACGCTGACCAACAACAGCCTCATTGTGGTGTGTGGGGAGCGCTCCACTTATGTGAGCTACAACGACATCTACGAGTATGACCTGACCAACTACTACACCACCGGAGAATATGACGTGAACTTCGCCGGAGAGAGCGCCCTGACCTCCGCCATCGACTATGTCACCAGCGAAGACCTACCGAAAGTCTACGCACTTACCGGCCACGGGGAGGGGGAGCTGAGCGCCGCCTTCCAAAACGCCGTGGAGAAGGAGAACATTGACCTGGCCGAGCTGTCTCTGCTCACCGAGGAGGGCGTACCGGAGGATGCGGACTGCGTGCTCATCTATGCTCCTCAGACCGACATCTCTCAGGATGAGCTGGAAATGCTCCAGAAATACCTCCAGGCCGGGGGTGGCCTGTTTCTCATCACCGACCCCATCCTAGATGGTAGCACACGGCCCAACCTGGACGCTCTGATGGAAGGTTACGGCGTGACATCAGCCCAGGGTATGGTGCTAGAGGGCAGCCAGAACAGCTATTTCCGCTATCCCTACTATCTGCTGCCCACCATCAACTCTCACGCCATCACCTCCCCCCTGCGGGATGGGGGTTACTATGTGCTGCTGTCCATTGCCCAGGGGCTGACGGTGTCTGATAACCTGCCCGACGGCGTCAGCGTGACCCAGCTTCTCACTACCTCCGCCTCCGCCTTCTCCAAGCAGATCGACGATGGGACCCTGACCACCTTTGACAAGGAGGAAGGGGATGTGGACGGTCCCTTCGCCCTGGCCGTGGCGGTCACCGCCGAGATTGACGACGACACTCAGTCCAATATCGTGTGGGTATCCTCCTCCTCCCTGCTGGATGATACCGCCAACGAGATGGTGTCCGGCAGCAACCAAGACCTCTTCCTCAACGCCCTGAGCTGGATGTGCGGCCAGGAGGAGGGTATCACCATCCACGCCAAAAGCCTTACCGCCGACTACCTAACGGTGGACAGCGCCACTGCCTCCACTATGACAGCCGTCATCGTGGCGGTCATCCCCCTGTGCTGTCTGGGGGCGGGTCTCTTCATCTGGATCAGGAGGAAACGCCAATGAAACGAGGGAAAAAACTGCTATTTCTGCTGCTGGCCCTGGTGGTGGTCAGCGCCGCGGCGGCGGCCGCCACCCTTCTCGCCCCTGACCAGACAGCGGAAGAGGAAGATAGTACCGTTGTCTTTTCCCTAGACGCCGACGCTATCACCGCCCTGACTTGGACCTACAGCGGGGAGACCGTTTCCCTCTCCCACAAGGACGGCACCTGGGGCTATGAGGACCCTGATTGCCCCATCGACCAGAGCTACCCAGAGAACATGGCCTACGCCCTGGAGAAGATCACCTCTAACCGGACCATCGGGGCCCCTGAGGACCTGTCGGAATACGGTCTGGACGAGCCCCAGTGCACCGTCGACATTGCCGCCGGGGAGGACAGCTACCAGCTGCTCATCGGCGACGAGACCACCCTGGACGGCCTGCTGTACCTGTCTACCGGGGACGGGAACGTCTACTTGGTGAGCAGCGGCCTGCTCAGTGCCTTCAGCTACGGCCTGTATGACATCATCGATATGGAGGACATCCCCTCCATCACCGACGTGAGCTCCTTCACCATCGACCGGGCCTCTGACAGCCTGGAGCTGGTGTACCGGGAAGACAGCGGCCTTGCGTACAGCAGTGAATACGTCTGGTTCCTCCGGAATGGGGAGGACTACCTCACCTTGGACACCGACGGCGTGGAGGACCTGTTGAGCGCTGTGACCGGCTTGATCTGGGCCTCCTGCGTCAACTACAACGCCACAGAGGACGACTTGGCCGCCTATGGCCTGGACGCGCCGGCGGTGACCGTCACCATCCACTACACCGAGACCGTGACGGTGGACACCGGCGAGACTGACGAGAACGGCAGCGCCATCACCGAGGAGCAGGAGCGGGACGCCGCCTTCACCCTGGAGCTGGGCAGCTATACCGACGACGGCTGCTATGCCCGCATCGCCGGATCCAGCATGGTCTACCTGGTGGACGGCTCGGTGTGCGACAGCCTGCTGTATGCCGACTACGACGGCCTGCGGCCCGACGAAGTGCTGGCCATGGACTGGGACACCCTCACCTCCTTCACCGTGACCTTGGACGGCCAGACCTATGAGATCGAAAAGACCACCCAGGCCGTGGAGGATGAGGACGGCGAAACCAGCGAGGAGACCGTCTATCTTTTGAACGGCGAGGAACTGGATTCCGACAGCGTGGAGCAATTGATGTCCAGTCTGGACGCCATGGAGTCCACCGGCAGCGTTGACAATGCCGCCCCGGGCGCTCAGGAGTTGCGCTTCACCTTCCACCAAGATAGCGAGAGCTGGCCCCAGGTGGAGCTGGTGTTCTACCAGTATGACAGCTCCACCTGCCTGGTGAGCCTCAATGGAGAGACCCACCTGCTGGTGGACCGGGCGGACGTGACCGATTTGGCCGAACTGGTGGCCGAACTGGTGCCGGAATGAGCCTTTTCCCGAAACCTGCAGGCCGCCGGGCCGCTGCTTGACGCAGCGGCCCGGCGGCTTTTCTTTCGGTCAGGCGGGGCACTGCCTTCCCGTATGGTCGATGGTGTAATTCCCGTCCAGAATCAGTTGGGAAATGGGGACGAATTGATATCCCTCCTGAAGCAGTGCCTCGATGATGGCAGGCAGGGCTTCCGGGGTGTGCAGGGCGGCGTTATGGAACAGCACAATGGAGCCGGGCTGGACCTTGGAGGTGACCCTCTGGGTAATTTCTCCTGCTGAAAGATCCTTCCAGTCCAGGCTGTCCACATCCCATTGGATGGGTTCCATACCCAGGGAGCGCACGGCGTTGATGACATGATCGTCATACTCCCCGTAGGGGCAGCGGAATAGGGTCGGCCGCACCCCGGTCACCGCCTCGATCTTGTCGTTGCAGGTGTTCAAGTCGGCGGTAATCTCCTCGGCAGACAGGCTGTTGAAATGAGCGTGGTCATTGGAATGGCTCATCACCTCATGGCCCGCATCATGGAGCGCTTTCACTGACTCGGGGTATTTATCCACCCATTCTCCCACCACAAAAAACGTGGCCTTGATGTTGTACTTTCCCAAGATATCAATGAGCTGTTGGGTGTCCTCATTGCCCCAGGCCGCATCGAAGGAGATAGACAGCACCTTGTAGTCCTTCTCCACACAGTAGATGGGCAGCTGGCGGGTGGCAGCGGAGGCTCCCACCACCGCCGGGTGATTCACCACACATAGAATCAGAACCGCCGCTGCCAGGCAGCCTGCCGCCGCCCACCACTTTCGACGTAAAAAAATAACTTTTACACGCTTCATAGGCATTCCCTCCGTTTGACTGCGTTGGTACACTCTATGCGCTGCCGGCGGGGTTGATGTGCCTGACCAGTTGTGGTATATTGGGTTTATTCATCTATTTGCATTTCCATAAGGAGGCATTCCCATGAATCAAAACCAGGATTTCCGGTTTCTCCACTATCCCCTTCCTCCGGATGTCGTCCGTCTGCGGGAGAGCGGAGACCTCAAAGGCGCCATCCGCCTGATCGACAAGGCCCTGATTGGGGACACCCATCCCGAGCTGGCCGCCCGCCTCCGGGTAGAGCGGGAGCGGCTATTTCGTCTGCCCGCCGAATACCCCTATCCCATCGACCAAGCCAAGGCCATGATGCGCCGGGAGTGGCCGGACATGACGGACAGCCAGTTCCAGGCTCTCATGGACAACGGCCGGGTGGACTGGCGTTTCATTGACGGCCAGATTTTCTGCCACGACGACTTTATCGAAACCTCCCGCAACTACCCTCTGGAAGCCCCCGGCCTCAAGCCAGAACAGGAGGACACCTCCGCCCGGGACCAGATGCTCGCCCGGATGAAGGCGGAGGGCGGGCTTGCCGCCCGTATCACCATCCGCGCCTCCATTCAGCCCAGGGAAAGCACCCCGAGTGCCCGTGTCCAGGCCTGGCTGCCCATCCCCGCCTCCTGCCCCCAGCAGAGTGAAATTGAGCTGTTGGAGTTCACGGAAGGCGGCCAGGCCGCCCCGGTGGACGCCCCGCAGCGCACCCTTTACTGGGACAGCCGGGAGCGGGAAGAGTTCTCTGTCACCTACCGCTATCTCATCCGCGCCCCCTATGTGGATCTGTCCCGCTGTGCCGCCGACCCGGTGCAGCCCGACTTCTGCCTGAATGAAGAAGCGCCCCACATCCTGTTCACTCCCTACCTGCGGGATCTGTGCGCCCGCATCACTGACGGCTGCCCGGACGCGCTTTCCAAGGCCCGGGCCATTTACGATTATGTCACTGGGTTTGTCGACTACCGCTATCAGCCCAGCTATTTTCAGCTGGAGCCCATCGCCGAGCTGTGCGCCCGCCAGCTCCGGGGGGACTGCGGCGTGATGGCCGTGCTGTTCATCACCCTGTGCCGCATCGCCGGCATCCCTGCCCAGTGGCAGAGCGGCCTGTCCGTCAAGCCTGGCTATGCTGGCTGCCACGACTGGGCCATGTTCTACATCGCCCCCTATGGCTGGCTGTGGGCCGATCCCTCCTTCGGCTCCGGCGCCCGGCGGGCCGGAGACCAGGCCCGCCGAGACCACTACTTCGGCAACCTGGACCCCTGCCGCATGGTGGCCAACCGGGTCTTTATGGCCCCCCTTACCCCACCTGACCCGGCGTGGCGCAGCGACCCCACTGACAACCAACTGGGTGAGATGGTGGTAAATGGCCAAGGCCTGCTGGGCTCAGAGATGGTCCGCAAGGTGGAGACGCTGGATTTTGAGTACCTGCCCGGTTGACCGCCCCGCCGCCGGAAACGGCAACACCTTTTCCGACGGATCATCTGCGGCCTGCGGATGCGAACGCTCTCAGGCTTCCTTATCACGATCCAACGAAACAGCCCGCCTGGAGTATCCCAGGCGGGCCGCTTTTATGTCACTTCTGATTGCGTTTTGTATATTCTGTTAGATTTTCACCGGACCGTTTTCATGGATGTACGCAATCTTCCCGTCCTGCCACCGGACAGACAGGTCGCAGGTCACATTCTGGCTGGGGTCCGGATGGCCCGCCCACAGGCGGTACAGGGTGGGCAGAAACACCGGCCAGCGGCTGGCCTCGTACTCGGCGTGGACGGCCCGGGCCTCATCAGAGGGGGCGGAGCCAGGGTCGGCCAGGACAAAGTCCGGCGGCATGGTACATCTGGTGTTGACGATGGCGCAGGTGTAGTGGACTGTCCCGCCGGGTGCGCCATCCCACATGTGGATGGTCATGTCGCACAACTCTTCCTTCTGGTTGAAGGTACCCTCCACGATGACGTGGCCCAGGCTGGCCGTAAAGGGGTAGTAATCCAGCCCCAGGCGGAAAATCTGCACCCCATCTCCGCCAAACACCGGGCCGCCGGGCACCATGGCCTCGGAGATCATATGGGAGGAGGCCAGGAAGCCTGCCTCCCCCGGGGAGCGCACCCAGTTGAACCGCTTGTGGGCGGCGGGAGCCCAGAGGTAGTAGCCCTTCTCCATGTTGGCCCACCACCAATCCAGCATCTCCGGCTCCACCCCGGGCAGGAAGTGCTGGCAGGGGCTGGCCACCACCCAGCCTTTGTCCTGGGCTTCATGGGTCAGCTGGAAGTCGGGCAGAGGCGGCTGGGGCCGCCCCAGAGGGGTAAACTCCGGTTGGGGCACATGGACATTCTCCCGGAAGGGGATATAGGTCTGTCCGCCGTTGGGTATATAATTGAAATCGGCCAAAATAGTCACTCCTTACGTATTTTCTTCTATTTTACACCGATTTTCATCACCCGGCAATGCCTTTTTTTCCACCTCTTGAAACAGCCAGCCCAAAAAGCGGTAAAGCCCCTCTCCCCGCCGCTCCGCCGCCTGGGGGTCACGCTGTTCCAGCTTCTGGCGGAGCAGATACAGCGCCCGCCGCACATGAAAGATCCGGCGGTCATATGCCTCGGCCACCATGGCCAGCATGTCCGGACTGGGGTCCATCCCCTCCACCCGGTATAGCTGATAGCACTCGGTCAGGTAATAGGGCCCGCTGGCTCGGGCCAGCGGGATCTCCACATGCCGCAGATAGGCGCTGATCTCTCGAAACGCATAGAACTCCCGTAAAAACTGAGGGTCTGTCGCCACTTGGTGGTAACACCGTCTTGTTGCTTCGTCCAGGCTGCCCCACTTATCCTGGATCGTCATGCTGCTCCCTCCCTCAACGTCCAAAGGCTTCGCCTTTGGGAATGATTTTCCCGACACCATTTCTTTTGTCTTGCGCAAAGAAACCAAACTGTCAAGGGCTTCGCCCTTGGGGACGAATTTACCAAAAACCATTTCTTTTGTGCGCGCCAAAAGAAACGGTTTTTGAAATCCAAAGAAAAGCGCATGCTATGCTTTGGTGCTCCTCCTATTGACCGGCGCTGAGGTAACTGGGATGTCTGGCCTCCCTGCGTCGCTGCCGCGGCCGTCTCCCGGCCTGTTTTTGGGTCCTTTTTGCAGGCGCAAAAAGGACCTCGCCGCGGGGCGAGCC
>CDZQ01055297.1_pt1 | contig 57601 bp, 72 predicted proteins | sample 554831 | NCBI WGS metagenome assembly CDZQ01 (sample SAMEA3182112, study PRJEB8094) | gut metagenome | biome: human; feature: gut; material: Stool; isolation source: human stools | place: Canada | collected 2013-05-06 | reverse complement strand
GGTTTACACTGTGATGTTTTTCAGTCATGAGAGGAACGATAATGTCATTAATTGCAGCGATGGTTTCTTTAGATACCTGAAGTCTGCTGCGTTCCTGTCTTAAAGTCTTTTCGTATTCGTTCTGAGCGATAGAAGCCTCGTATATGTATTGGTTTTGTTTGCAGGATGTTTTGTTAAGGCAGCCATTGCAGACGTAAGGAGGTTTGTCTGGCTTGGTGCAGTCAAGTTTACGCTTGTTGGCTCCCACCTTAAGGAAACGGTGCTTAAGAATTTCTTTAGAGACAGCACGTCGATCTTTTTTCAGACGATTGGCGATAGCAGTGAAAGAGTAGTTCAATCTGAGAAATTCCTGAATCACATAACGATCTTCGAACTTAAAGTGCTTGTATTTTGGAGTAGTCATAATCTACATCTCCTTTCTACTACTGCATAGCCAAAATACAAGATTATTATACAGCAAAACACCCCTAGGTGCTTTTAGAGGTAACGTCCCGAAAGTGAAAATTCGGGACGTTAAATAAATAATTTACTTGGAGAGAGCTTATACGGTAGCGGGCAGAGAGGCTCGGCGCTCATTTGTGCGGGGGGGGCAAGTCAAATGTTATCCGGAATTCAAATTATCTTATCCGATTGGATAAAAATTTGCGGAATCCGGATAACAAGGTAACCGAAAACGGGGGAACCGTATCCGCCCGGATAACAAAACCCCAATTTCGGATAACATTGTATGCGATATGTGGCAATTGCGCCTCCAACCGCCCACCCAACAATTGCGCCTCCAACACCCTCGATTTTACCCTACCAACAAACCTTTTGACATCCGTACAGCTCTGCGGTAAAATAAAATGATATTGCTTTACAGATAATAATATTATTAAATGGTGACGAATAATGGATTTAGGAAATTTTTTCATTTACTCGGAGCAAATTGAAGAAAGAGGGTTGGATATAGGATTTAACCTTTACAGTGCAGGACATTTGGTTTGGCTGGCAGCTATCCTAGCTGCAGCATTGATAGCAAGCCAGCTTTATAAGAAGGCAACTGTAAGAGGACGTATAAAAGCAAAAAAAGTTTTTGCTGTAGCCATCCTCGTGTCAGAAATCTTGAAAGATACGATTTTGGCTGTGCTGGGAGCTAATATGATAGAGTATCTGCCATTACACCTGTGCAGCTTTACAATACTGATAATGTTACTTCATTCTTACGGACATTGGCAGAACATAACAGCTCAGCTTCTGGCATATGCCATGTTTCCGGGAGCTGTAGCCGCATTGCTGTTTTGCAACTGGACTGAATATCCGTTCTTTAATTATATGAATATACATAGTTTTCTCTTTCACGGATGGATCGTAATTTATTTTTTCATGATTTATGCCGGAAGAGAGATTACGCCCAATTATAGGGGACTATGGAAGTCAGCAGGGATAATGTTTATAGTTGCCATACCGGTGTACATTTTTAATTTGGTCTTCGATACCAATTATCTATTCTTAAATGAAGCTTCAGAGGGTTCACCGTTGGTGATAGTTTGGGATATCTTTGGCACTAGGCTGGGGGCGCCCGGTTATTTAACGGGAATAGTGCTGATGGTGCTGATAATATTTCATATTTTATATATGCTATATAAATTATTAGATATCATTCGCGGTAAAAAAAGGGGGATATGAGATGAAAGCAAAGAAAATCGAAAAGAAACGCCAGCGGCCTGAAATATGTCTGTCGCTTAACTGTGCAACCATGGAGGAAATCAAAGAAGAGATAGAAAAGTATAAAGACTTTTGTCAAATCGTTGAATGGTGTGCAGATAAAACCTTGGGAACAAGTATGCTTACTCAGGAAGAGCTGACAGCTCGAATCAAGGAGATTAAGAGCATGTGTCCCGGCAAGAAGATTATTGTAGATTATAAAGGCGACACTCAGACAGGAAATAGGATTCAGAAATGGGCTATGGGATATGCCGACATAATCGATGTGGATGCAGAAAATCCAAGCTTGTCACGACTCATAAGGGAAGCAAAACGGAAAAAGACTAAAGTTTTGGTATCCTATCACAACTTTGACAAGATGATGTCCAGAGACGAGATAGCAGAAAAGTTCCTCAGGTTGGAAATGACCGGCGCAGATATACTTAAAGTAGCTTGTTATGCAACTAAGGAATCGGATACTTATGCGATGCTGGAAGGAGCCGCAGCTTATTCACAGCTTAGAAAGCATCGCCCGATAGTGGCCATCGCCATGGGAGAAGAAGGGCAGACCAGCAGAGTATGCGCAGGTGATTTCGGCTCGGTAATAAGCTATGCGTGCGGAAGCAAGCCTACGGCGCCCGGACAGTTTAACGCAAAAGACCTATCCAAATATTTGGATATCTATTACGGAGAAAAGTAACATGGAGCCTATCATAAAAATAGACAATCTGATATTTGAATATAAGAAGGCGGAAGAAGACCAGCCTGTGCGGGCTATTGACGACATAAGCCTTGAAATAGAAAAGGGCAGCTTTACCGCCATATTGGGCAAAAATGGTTCAGGCAAATCTACTCTGGCTAAGAATCTCAATGGACTTTTACTTCCTACCAGCGGCGTAATATATGTCAATGGGTATAATACCGCCGATGACGAGCACATATGGGATGTGCGCCAGTCAGCCGGCATGGTGTTTCAAAACCCCGATAATCAGCTGGTATCTGCCATTGTGGAGGACGACGTGGCCTTCGGTCCGGAAAATCTCGGAATAGAACCTGCAGAAATAAGACGCAGGGTGGATAAAGCTCTGGACGATGTCAATATGGGTGCATATAAAGGGAAACCGCCGCATCTTCTTTCGGGCGGACAGAAACAGAGAGTGGCCATAGCAGGCGTCGTGGCCATGAAGCCAACTTGTATCATATTCGACGAGCCTACGGCAATGCTTGACCCGAAGGGGCGCAGCGAGATAATGTCTATAATCAGCGAACTGCATGCTGAAGGCATAACGGTTATTCTTATCACTCACTTTATGGAAGAGGCTGTAGACGCTGACAGAGTGATTATAATGCACGACGGTAAAATTTTTCTTGATGGGACACCGCAGGAGGTATTTGCGCAGAGGGACAAAATCCTCTCTGTGAATCTGGATATACCTATGGTGGTCGAATTAGCTGATAAGCTCAGGGATTGCGGTATAGATGTACCTGAAAATATTATTAAAACGGAAGAAATGGTTGATTATTTATGTCAATACGAGTAGAAAATTTAAAACATATATATGATAAAGGGATGCCTACCGAATCTCTGGCGCTGGACAACATCAGTTTCCAGGTGGAAGATGGACAGATGTTCGGAATAATCGGGCATACCGGCTCAGGCAAATCCACATTGCTGCAGCATCTCAACGGACTTTTGAAGCCGGAGGAAGGCCATATATTTATAGGAGATGTAGATATAACATCTCCTGATATTGCCATGACAGAAATCAGGAAGAGAATAGGTTTGGTGTTTCAATATCCTGAGTATCAGCTGTTTGAAGAGACTGTAGCAAAGGATGTGGCTTTTGGACCTCGCAATCTGGGACTGTCTGAAGAGGAGATAGAAGAACGGGTAAAAGAAGCTATTGAACTGGTAGGTCTTGACTATGAAGTGTTTAAGGACAGATCGCCTTTTGACCTTTCAGGCGGGCAAAAGAGAAGAGTTGCTATAGCCGGCGTCATAGCCATGAGACCTGAGGTGCTGATTTTAGACGAGCCGACTGCAGGGCTTGACCCTAAGGCGCATAAGGATGTGCTTATGATGGTAGAGGAAGTCCATAGAAGGACAGGCAATATAACCATATTGGTTTCCCATAATATGGCGGACATAGCAAGGCTGTGCGATAATATCCTGGTTATAGATGGGGGCAAAGTAGTAACTGTCGGAACTCCCAAAGAAGTTTTCGCCCACAGGCAAGAACTTTCAGCGGTTGGCCTCGATTTGCCTCCTATAACCCAGCTTACCGAAGCTTTGCGGCAGAGAGGAATGGATATACCGGATACGATACTTTCGGTAGATGAGGCCGCTGAAGAAATCGCAAAGGCTTTGGGAAGAAAAAGGAATGCTCAATAGCAGAAAAATTTTTATGAACAAAAGGATTACAACTGATGATTAGAGATATAACTCTCGGACAGTATTTCCCAGGGGATTCCTGGGTGCACAAACTGGACCCAAGGATCAAGATAATAGCTACGCTTTTATTTTTGATAGAGCTGTTTATTGTGGACAACTTCATAGGTTTTGCCATAGCTGCTGTGGCCTTAGGAATAGTGATCAGCGTTTCTAAGGTTCCCGTAAGCTATATAATGAGAGGTCTTAAGCCGATAATAATAATATTGCTTTTTACTTTTGCTCTTAATATTTTCATGGTGGACGGCCGAGTGCTTTGGCAATGGAAATTCCTTAGGATTACTGAAGAAGGTTTAGAACTTGCCATATTTATGGCCATAAGGCTGGTGCTTTTGCTGATGGGCTCATCTATGCTGACATTGTGCACAAGGCCTTTAGCTTTGACGGATGGTATAGAAAGACTGCTTTCGCCTTTTAAGAAAATAGGTCTTCCTGCCCACGATATAGCCATGATGATGACTATAGCTTTGCGCTTCATACCTACTCTGCTGGAGGAAGCTGACAAGATAATGAAAGCTCAACAGGCCAGGGGAGCTGATTTTGAAAGCGGCAACATCATAAGAAGGGCCAAGAGCTTGATACCGATTCTTGTACCTTTGTTTGTGAGCGCTTTCAGGATAGCACAGGACTTGGCGCTGGCCATGGAGGCCAGATGTTATCGAGGCGGAGAAAACAGAACAAGAATGAATGCGATGAAGATGGTCAGAAGAGATTATCTGGCCATGGCGCTTATGGCGGCTTTTCTGGCTGTAATAATCATAGAATCGATAATATTTTAATTTCCATACATTTTGTTTATTCAACAAGGATAGAAAATGAGACAGAGAAACATTAAAAACTTGCAGGAAAAGCTGGATATGAATTCCAGCTTTTTGATAGAAAACCCTAAGGAGTTGAAAGGAAGATGGCATGCCGTATTCGGCAACGATAACCCCATTTGCCTGGAAATCGGCTGTGGAAAGGGTCGCTTCATAACGAGCCGCGCTATGGATCACCCAGAGCAAAATTATATAGCTATAGAGGGTCAGTCCAACGTGGTGCTTCGGGCGCTCCAGAAAGCTGAAGAAAATTCTATTGCCAATCTAAGAATTTTCATCACCTACGTGAGTGATTTGAAGGAATACTTCGACGAAGGGGAACTAAGCACCGTATACCTGAACTTCAGCGACCCGTGGCCAAAAGCGCGCCACGCCAAGAGGCGGCTTACTTACAGAGACAGATTGAAAAATTATAAGGAAGTGCTTTCGCCGGGCGGTTTTATAGAATTCAAGACTGATAACGACGGACTTTTTGAATTTACTCTGGGAGAAATAGAAGCCGCAGGTTTTGAGATAATCGAAGCAACGTGCGACCTGCATGGCGATATGCAGGATAATATATCCGGCGAGCGGTTGGTTGAGTGTTCCGCTGAGCTGACTGGCGAGCGGTCTGTTTTTGCGGCAGATGCCGCCGCATATCTGACAGAATATGAAGAAAAGTTTATGGTGCTGGGTAAGAATATAAATTATGTAAGGTTTTGACGCTTCACTCCTAAAGAATAAAAATTCGTGGAGTTTATATTCTGCGGCTTTAAGAACTACGGCCTTTCGCTGCAGACATTCTATTTCAGATCGCTAAAATACTCAGATTCTAAAACAGTTACGTTGGCATCAGCATATTCCAGAGGTGCAAGATTATTAGCTGCAATATATTCATCTACCTTTATCCATGTGACTGCCAGAGGAGCCTCATATTTCTCATTGTATTCCCAATATTCATCATAGGTCATCCCCAGACCTTGGGCGTAATTTTCTATCAAAGCCCTGCCTTCCTCAAGCTCCTCGATGGAACTTCTCATGTTTTGAACATAAGTCTTGATTTCTGCTTGCGTAGGAGTGAGACCGTGTTCATCAGCAAACTTTTTGTATACCATCTCTCGTTTAAGGGACTGCAGTGTTTCTTCTTCAGGGTTCTCATAATTCAGAGGGCTGTTTTTATATGAGTTATATCTCACTTCAAAATATTCTCTGCTTATGTATTCACCTTCGATAATGCAGACAGTGCCGGATTTTGATTGATTCTCGTCTTTATCTTCAAATTTGCTTGTAGACGTTACAGCAAATACTGAAATAGCTGATACCAGTAAAACCAGCGATAATGCGGTAAGTTTTTTTGTAAGGTTCTTTTTCATAATGCGTCTCACATATCAACAATAAAGCTGCAGCATATTTAATTAATTATGGAAAAACTCATTTTATTATTTTTACAATAGCATGTAAATGTTTTTTTGTCATCATTTTTATTAAAACCGGCGGGTTATTTCAGCTCAGGTTATAGATGAACCCAATGGGAGTATCCGTACCAAATAAAAAACAAACTTCCGTCTGGTCGTAAGCCGGCATGCTGCGCGGTATATACATTGGCAGCTCTGTATGCTGACGGAAGTCTGTTCCTGAATTTTCCTCCATTCTTTAAGTCGATTTAAAATTTTATATATTCAGCAGGATCTACGTACGCACCGCCTTTAAGCATTTCAAAGTGCAGGTGGGCAGGCTCCAGCGATTCGAAAAGGCCTGTAGAACCTACGCCGCCGATTATCTGTCCTGCAGTCACCACATCTCCGACTTCGACCATTTCTGCGGTGGAAAGATTTGAGTAGATAGTTACCATGTCATTTGAATGGGTTATCTCTACAGAAGTGCCATAACGGTCGTCCTCATAGACAGCTGTAACGGTACCGTCAGCAGCAGCTACCACTTGAGTATCTTTCGGAGCCTCTATATCCGTTCCGCAGTGGGTCATGTATTGATCCAGCGTTACCGAATAGATAAGCTGATCCATGGAATAAGGATTGGTAACCACAGCGGAATCATCCTTTACAGGATTGATAAAACTGCTTGAGCCGGCTTGACCGCTTCCCTGCTCCAGGCTGTCTACCGTAGGTATGTCCATAGAAGCCTCGGCAGAACTTTCAGGGGCTTGTACTTGGGAATTGTCAGCTTCCTTTTGACCGTCGGTCTTGGTATCTTCTGAAACGAGAATGTCATCAGTACTATCGTTTATTTTATCTATATTGGATTTCACCGTAAAAATTGAAGTCAGAGCTATTACACAAAATGCCAGCATAAGGACGATGGCTACTTTGTCTTTTTCTTTTTTCTTCTGTACTTGACGCATAATTTCACCTCCAGTTACCTATATTGTTAGCAAAAAAGCTGATTTTCATACAGGTTGAAACTTGTAATAATTGCAAGTTCGTAATATAATTGAGTATTATTTGCTGGATGGAGGAAATATAATGACAGATATGTTTTTTGCTTCGCAAAACGGAAGAGAAATTCCTAAAGAAGATAAAATATTTGGAATCAGCAATCGTGCAAAAGCTATGATTGCCAGAGAAGGTAAAGATAAAGTGGTCAATGCGACCATAGGAGCGCTTTTGGATGATGACGGAAAGCTTATGGTATTGTCATCTGTCAGCGATGTTTTTAAAACTTTAGATATGGCTGAGTGCGCTGAATACGCTCCGATAGCCGGAACGCCGGGATTTAGGGAAGCAGTAAAAAAAGATTTGCTCAGAAGCTTTCAGCCTACGAGCTATGTTGAAGCCGTAGCCTCTCCGGGAGGCACCGGCGCATTGAAAAACGCCGTTTCCAATTATTCTTCCCCGGGAGACAGCATTTTAGTCGCTGATTGGTATTGGGGACCGTATAAGACCATAGCTCAGGAACACGGCAGAAACCTTGTTACTTTCCGCATGTTTGACGAAAATGACAATTTCGACACGGCTTCCTTCGAGGAAAAAGTGAAAGAGCTTTTGGCAAAACAAGAAAGGCTGGTTGTCATATTAAATACACCTGCCCATAATCCGACAGGATATGCTATGGATGAAGACGATTGGAAGGCGGTTTCGAGCATCTTAGGCAGAACTGAAAAAGGCAAGAAAATTACTCTTGTGGCTGACGTTGCATATATAGATTTTGCCGGAGAAGAAGAGGAAAGCAGAATGTTCCTGCCGTTCCTTGAGAAGATGCCGGACAATGTTTTGGTTTTAGTTGCCCATAGCTTGTCCAAGTCCTATACTCTTTACGGCATGAGGTGCGGCGCATTGATATGTATGGCCAAGACCAGAGAAATTGCCGAAGAGTTCAAATCAGTATGCGAGTTTTCATCCAGGGGAAGCTGGTCCAACTGCGCCAGAGCGCCTCAGGTGATTTTACAAAAGATATATGAAGACGACCGGCTTTTGCAGAAAGTTATGGCAGAGCGTAAGAACTGCAGGGATATGCTGCTTAAGAGGGGCGCCGCTTTCAAAAAAGCTGCTGAAGAGGCAGGACTTGAGATGGTTCCTTTCCGCGGAGGATTTTTTGCTACTGTTCCTTGTGAGGCTCCGGATAAGGTTTCTGCACAGCTGGAAACGATGGGCATATTTACGGTGCCTTTTACCAAGGGTATAAGAGTGTCCCTCGCTTCCGTGAAAGAAGAAAAGTGTAGAGAGCTTCCAAAGGCTATAAAAGAAGCGATAAAATCAAAATAATGGAAAATATTGACATTTAATCCCTCCGGTGTTAAAATTAAAATGCAAAGGGATACTGGAAGGGAGAAAATATGAGTGAAGAAAAGGAGTTTGCTTTTAATATTAAAGAGCACATAGGGGTAATCAATACTTATTCCAGCGGATGGACGAAAGAACTTAATCTGGTAGAATGGAACGGCAACAACGCCAAGTTTGATATAAGAGATTGGGAGCCTTCCCATGAGCATATGAGCAGAGGGATTACTTTGCACGAGGAGGAGGCTAAAACGCTGGCCAGATTATTTTTTAGACTTTTCGCAAAAGATAAAAGTACAGTTCAAGGCGATGGCAAAAGTCAGGTTCCAAGTCAAGAGGCTTGTAAACAGGCGATTAATTCGGCTAGCGGATTGAACGATGTGCCGGTTTGCGACACAGATGCTACTGAAAATTCTGATGCTAATACAGAGTCCATCGTCTAACCGATATAAGCCGAGATAAATTAAGACTACGGGGAACTGTGTAGGTTCCCCGTTTTTATGCTCTGCGTTCATCCTTGAACAAAAATGAAATTCCGTAAAGAGAAGCAAGGCCGACTATTGCATATATGATTCTTGCTACGATATCAAGACTGCCGTTGAAAATGCTTCCCACCAGATTATAATTAAAAAATCCTATCAGTCCCCAATTAATTCCGCCTATTATCATCAGTAAAAGAATTAATTTTTTCAAAGTAATCACTCCTTTCGCCATATATTTTCACCAAAAATGAGTATTTTATGTTATCATAATGGATACATATATAAAACTCTTTATGAAAGGCGAAGGGGAACTTATATGGACGTATATTTGATAAAAGAGCCCAGGGCAGAAAAAGAAAAAGTTACCGTTGAAAGAGGTTCTTCGGCGGAAGACCTTTACAAAAGGTATAAAGACCAGCTCCCGTACACTGTTTTAGCCGTAAAAGTCAACAATAAGATAGAAGCATTGGAATACAGATTTTACAAAGAATGCTGTGTGGAGTTTATAGATATGAGAGCCCAAAACGGGAATCTTATATATCAGAACAGCCTGATTTTAATATATCTTAAGGCAGTAGAAGACATCGTCGGAAAAGCAGATGTGGACATAGAAAATGCTTTGAACAAGGGCTTGTATACAGAGATTAAGACTAAAGAACCTTTGACTGCAAAACAGATAAAGACTATCGAGCGGCGAATGAAAGAACTGGTAAAAGCGGATTTGCCGTTTACACGAGAGGAATTGGCCAAAGATGAAGCTGTGGCAAGGTTTCATGACATGGGATGCCCTGAGAAGGAAGCGCTATTGGGAGAAAACCCAAGAATGAAAAAAGTACCATTTTATTCTTTTGACGGATATAAAGATTTTTTCTATGGACTTATGGTGCCTTCCAGCGGCTATATACAACATTTTGAATTGCGCAAATACCGCAGAGGTGTGCTGTTGAGATTTCCGCATCCTCAGGATCCGAATAAGATACCTGAGTATGTGGACGAAAAAGTTCTATATAAAACTTTTGGAGAGCAGAGCCGTTGGGGCAAGCTAATGGGAATAACTTATGTTTCCGATTTGAACCGTCAGATAGAGGAAGGAAAGATTAAGGAACTTATTCAGCTTTCAGAGGCTTTGCATGAGAGAAGAATCGTTGAAATAGCCGATATGATTACAAAGAACAAGAAGCGAATAATCCTGATTGCAGGGCCCTCGTCATCAGGTAAGACTACTTTCGCTCAAAGACTTTGCATTCAGCTTAGAGTAAACGGACTGGTGCCGCTCTATATGGGCACAGACGATTATTTTGTGGAGAGAGAAGATACTCCTCTTGACGAATACGGTGAAAAAAACTTCGAAGATTTGGAAGCTGTAGATATCGGCTTGTTTAACAGCAACATGAACGATCTGCTTGCCGGAAAAACAGTTGATCTCCCAAGCTTTGACTTTATTACAGGGCACAAACAGTTTGGCAAAAGGTTTACTTCCATAAAGAGCAATCAACCCATTGTGATAGAGGGTATACATGCCCTTAATGAGGCCCTTACACCGGATATCCCTAAAGAAGAAAAGTTTAAGATTTATATAAGCCCACTGACTCAGTTAAACATAGACAGTCATAACAGAATAGTGACCACTGACCACCGCATGCTGAGGCGCATGGTAAGAGACCTCAAGCACAGGGGACACAGCGCTCAGTCGACAATAGCATCATGGCCTAAGGTAAGAGCAGGTGAGGATAAAAACATATTTCCGTTCAGCAATGAAGCCGATGTAATGTTCAATTCTGTTCACTTGTATGAAATAGCAGTATTGAAAAAATACGCCGAACCTTTGCTTTTGGCTATAAATCCGGATGAGCCGGAATACAGCGATGCGGCACGAATGCTGAACTTTTTAAGGTTTTTTAAAACAGTGGAAGATGATTCAGCCATAGTGAACAATTCGATTTTAAGGGAGTTTATCGGCGGCAGCATATTTACAGATTAGGAAAAGCAAATGAAAATCAGACGATATAATGAGGAGAAAAAATGGCAGATATCACAGTTATCGGAGGAATAAATATAGACATAGAGGGAAAGCCGGACGGCATTCTTAAGTTTGAGGATTCTAATCCCGGAAAAATATCTGTATCATATGGCGGAGTAGGAAGAAACATAACGGAAAATGTGGCCAGAATGGGCGGCAGCGTAGCCATGATTTCTGTTATAGGCGAAGACCATATGGGATACGAAGCAAAAGAACATCTCAGGCTTTTAGGAGTAGATGTTTCCCGAATAGAAGTTAAGAAGCACGCCATGTCAGCGATGTATCTTTCTATTTTAAATGATAAAAATGATATGGAACTTGCAATAAGCGATATGGATGTGGTAAAATACATTTTTCCGGATGTTTTGGAGAAAAACTCGGATCTGTTGTCTAAGTCTAAGGTCATAGCTTTAGATGGAAACCTTGAAAAAGAGACTTTAGAATTTACAGCATCCAGGTTTTCAGACGTTCCGATTTTCTTCGACCCGGTATCAACTCCCAAAGCTAAAAGAGCATCAGAGATTATAGGGAAATTATCTTGTATCAAACCAAATATAATGGAAGCTGAAGCTCTTTCAGGAATTGCAATAAAGAATGATGAAGACCTTAAAAAAGTTGGAAATTGGTTTATAGAGCAAGGTGTTAAAATGGTCTTCATAACTTTAAATAAGGATGGAGTATATTACAAAGACAGACATCATGAAGGGTTCATAAGACCCGTAGAGGTTAAAATAAATAGTGCAACAGGCGCCGGAGACAGTTTTTCTGCTGCTATTCTTATGGGAATGGCTGACGGGCTTGGAGTTAGAGATATTGCACAATACGGCATGGCGGCAGCTCAGATAACTATGGAAAGCAGTCTGGCAGTAAATCAGGACATGTCAAAGGAAGAAATTGAAAGGAGAATTGCAAAATGTACAAAGACTATTTAGACATTAATCCGGAAGTGGAAGGGGCTTTAGATGAAGGACGTCCGGTTGTAGCTTTGGAGTCCACTATAATAGCTCATGGTATGCCTTATCCTAAAAATGTGGAAACTGCTTTGGCTGTAGAGGAAGTCATAAAGAAAAACGGAGCAGTGCCAGCTACTATAGGAATTTTGGGAGGCAGAATTAAAATCGGCCTTACAAAGGAAGAGATAGAATATATGGCTCACGCCGACAATGTACTTAAGGTAAGTCGCAGAGACCTGCCTTATGTGATATCACAAAAACTTGACGGAGCTACAACGGTAGCGGGAACTATGATAGCGGCTCACATGGCCGGCATAAAATTATTTGTAACCGGAGGCATAGGCGGCGTTCACAGAGGAGCCGGAGAAAGCTTTGACATATCAGCTGACTTGGAAGAACTGAAGATGACCGATGTAACTGTGGTATGCGCCGGAGCAAAGGCTATACTGGATATTCCGGCCACCTTGGAATATTTGGAAACTGCCGGTGTGCCTGTAATCGCATACGGTACAGATGAAATCCCTGCCTTCTACAGCAGAAAGAGCGGTGAGAAGGCCAATTGCAGAATGGATTCTCCTGAAGAAATCGGGGCGCTTATTTCGATGAAAGGGGAATTGGGATTAAAAGGAGGCATACTTGTGACTTGCCCTATTCCTGCAGAGGATGAAATACCAGCGGAAGAAATAAATGCAGTTATCGATGAAGCCATCAGAGAAGCTGAAGCAGAAGGGATCAAAGGAAAGGAAACCACTCCGTTCCTGCTGTCCCGTGTAAAGGACTTAACTGAAGGTCGCAGCCTTGAGGCCAATATCAAATTGGTATTGAATAACGCCGATATAGGCTCAAAAATTGCGTGCAACATAAAATAGCAAAATATGAAAGGAGCCGCCGCCGAAGTTGTTTTTTAATACTTCGGCGGCGTTGCGATTTTTTTACATTTTCCGTTTTCCCGGAGTCTGCTTTGAAAGACGAATCCCACATTTCGTGAATGCTGCTTTGAAAGACGAATCCCATATTTCGTGAATGCTGCTTGCATGAAGAAAATGTAAAAAAATCAATTTCTAAGAAAAATTTACACCTATCTTAGCGAAACTGCAGTCGAAGTTTGTCGAAAGAAAGCCTCGGCTGACTTTTTCTTGTAAATTTCAGAGAAATGTCTGCCAAACCGCCTGTTTTGCAGACATTTTTTCTTATTTTTATAGATTTTTACATTTTTCCGGGGGTTTTTGCCTGTAAAATTCCATTATATGTAAATTTGCAGACAAAAAAATAAAAAACAAACGATTTTGTCATTTTACATTTTTTCACAGACAAATGTTCTCAAGTCTTCTCGTTATATTCTTGATGTTATGCTCACTCATGCCGGCGCATTCACAAGCATAAGGCTTCTGCCGTAATCGCATCGCTACCGCATCGCAATACCATCGCAACATCGCTACCGCATCGCAATACCATCGCAACACTGCCGCAGCATCGCCATACATCGCCACAAAAAACAAACGCCAGGATAAGTGTGCGAAAGACGCGCACTTCAGCCATTGCAAATGCTTATATTTTTTCGCAAAAAAACTAAAAAATATTAAAAAAACAGCTTGCATTAATTTGACAGATAATATATACTTAAATAGCTTGTGAAAAAGGCGATGAAGCGGGAAGTTGCTGAGCTATCAGGTAATTTCCGCCGAGAATGTCCTCACCAGATGAGGGCGGAGGGATTCGCCTGGTTTTTCTCGTGTGGGTAAAAATGAAAAACACACGGCAGCGTGTACGAATGGCGACTTAAGCAAGCGAAATCGCTGTACACGTTGAAAACAAGGCAAATGAACCCCTTGTACAAGCATAGCGAAAACAGTACAAAAAAATTAGGAGGATGAAAAATGAGCGAATTGCAGAAAATCAGAATCAAACTGAAAGCTTACGACCATGCTTTACTGGACCAGTCGGCAGCTAAGATTGTAGAGACAGCAAAGAAAACAGGCGCCGATGTTTCAGGCCCTATTCCGCTTCCTACAGAAAAAGAAGTGGTTACAATCCTGAGAGCTGTACACAAGTACAAAGATTCCAGAGAACAGTTTGAGCAGAGAACTCACAAGAGACTTATCGATATCACCAATGCTACTCTCAAGACTACAGACGCATTGACAAAGCTGGATCTGCCGGCAGGCGTTGATATCGAGATTAAACTGTAAGATTTAATTTTCCGCAAGCTGCGATAAAGATAAACATGCCGAAGACAAGGCGGCAATGCAGCGACTGCGAAAAGAGACAAGTACGAAGGGAAACCTCCCTTAGCAAGAACGCATGAGAGGGAAAGCCGCCGGCGCATCCTGTGTCAGCGCAAAGGGCGGCCAATGTGAATTCCAAACCAGAGCGTTCCAATGTAAGAAAAGGAGATAAAATATGAAAATGATTTTAGGCAAGAAGCTGGGAATGACCCAGATCTTCGATGAGGCAGGAAATGTAGTTCCTGTAACTGTTATCGAAGCAGGACCTGAAGTAGTAACTCAGGTAAAGACAGTAGAGACAGACGGTTATAACGCAGTACAGGTTGGCTTTGAAGATCAAAAACCTCACAGAGTTAACAAGCCTCTTACAGGACATTTTGAAAAAGCCGGCGTTGTTACCAAAAAATATCTGGCCGAATTCAGAGTAGAAGAAGGCGAGACTTACGAAGTAGGACAGGTAATAACTGTTGCAGATTTCGAAGAAGGAAAGAAACTGGACATCACAGGAGTATCAAAAGGAAAAGGTACTCAGGGTAATATCAAGAGACACGGTCATCACAGAGGCCCTATGACTCACGGTTCAAAACACAAGAGATTGGCCGGAGCTTTGGCGGCAGGTACTTATCCGTCAAGAGTATTCAAGGGCAACAAAGGTCCTGGAAGAACAGGAAGAGATACCGTTACAGTACAGAATGTAGTTCTGGTAAAAGTTATTGAAGACAGGAACCTTTTGCTGGTTAAGGGTGCAGTACCGGGAAACAAAGGCGGACTGGTACGCGTTCAGTACGCAGTTAAAGGTCAGGACAAATAGGAACTGAGGGAAGGAGGAAGCAAAAATGGCAAAAGTAACAATGCTGAATATGGCAGGAGCTGAGGCTGGACAGATTGAGCTCAAAGACGAAATCTTCGCTATCACTCCCAACGAATACGCAGTTCACGCAGTAGTTAAAAACTATCTGGCAAACCAGAGACAAGGCACCCAGTCAGCAAAGACCAGAGGCGAAGTTAGAGGAGGCGGACGCAAGCCTTTCAGACAGAAAGGAACAGGACGTCACAGACAGGGAAGCTCAACTGACCCTTCACAGATCGGCGGCGGAATCGTATTTGCTCCAAAGCCAAGGGATTATAGATATACACTTCCTAAGAAGCTGAGAAGACTGGCAATGAAGTCAGCGCTCTCTTCAAAGGTAGCTGAAAAAGAAATAATCGTTTTAGACGAGCTGAAGTTTGAAGCTCCTAAGACAAAAGAGATGATAAAATGCCTGGAAAACATCAAGGCAGGCAAAAAGGCTTTGATAGTTACGGTTGACAAAGATGAAAACGTAGTTAGATCAGCAGCCAACATTCCGGGAGTCAAGACTATGCTGGTTAACACCATGAACGTTTACGAAATCGTAAATCATGACAGCTTCATAGTGACTCAGGAAGCAGTTAAGAAAATCGAGGAGGTGTACCTGTAATGAAGACAGCATACGATATAATTCTGGAGCCTGTAATTTCCGAACAGAGTATGGATGCCAGCGCACAGAAAAAGTACACATTCAAAGTTGCACAAGACGCCAACAAGACTCAAGTCAGAACGGCTGTTGAAGAAATCTTCGGCGTGGAAGTAGCTAAAGTAAACATCATGAATTACGATGGTAAAGTTAAAAGAATGGGAAGAAACGTAGGCAAGACTTCTGCTTACAGGAAAGCAATCGTCACTCTTACAGATAAGAGCAAAGAGATTGAATTCTTCCAGGGACTATAAGTTAGGAGGCATTAGAAATGGGAATAAGAAAATACAATCCGACTACTCCTGGTCTTAGAGGAATGACAGTCTCCACTTTTGAAGAGATTACAACATCTACCCCTGAAAAGTCATTGACCGTAACTCTTAAGAAACATGCGGGAAGAAACAACAGAGGTAAGATTACCGTAAGACACCATGGAGGCGGTACAAGACCAAAATACAGAATCATAGATTTCAAGAGAAATAAAGACAACATTCCGGGAACCGTAAAGACTATCGAATACGACCCGAACAGAAGCGCAAATATCGCCCTGATAGTTTACGCAGACGGCGAAAAGAGATATATCATTGCTCCTGACAAATTAGAAGTAGGACAGGTGATCGTATCAGGACCTGAAGCAGATATCGTTGTAGGAAACGCTCTTCCAATCGCCAACATTCCGGTTGGTACCATCATCCACAATGTGGAACTGAAGCCTGGCAAGGGCGGTCAGCTGGCAAGATCAGCAGGCAACGGAGCTCAGCTGATGGCTAAAGAAGGCGATTACGCTCAGGTAAGACTTCCTTCCGGAGAAGTAAGAAAAGTCAGCATGAGATGCAGAGCTACTATCGGAGAAGTGGGCAACATGGAACACGCTAACATCCAGATAGGTAAGGCAGGCAGAAAGAGACACATGGGCATAAGACCTACGGTAAGAGGTTCCGTAATGAACCCTAACGACCATCCACACGGCGGTGGTGAAGGAAGAGCCCCTGTAGGACGTAAGAGTCCGGTTACTCCTTGGGGTAAGCCAGCTCTGGGATACAAGACTAGAAAGAAGAATAAAGCTTCAAATCAATATATCGTAAAGAGAAGAAATGAAAAATAATAGGAAGGAGCAAAACTAATGGGTAGATCACTTAAAAAAGGCCCTTTCGTCAACGCTAAGCTGCTGAAAGCCATCGATGAGATGAACGCGGCTAACGAAAAGAAAGTTATAAAAACATGGTCAAGACCATCAACCATATTCCCACAGATGGTGGGACATACCATCGCAGTACATGATGGTAAAAAGCACGTTCCAGTGTATATTACAGAAGACATGGTAGGACACAGACTTGGAGAATTTGCTCCAACCAGAAACTACAGAGGCCATGCTGCCGACAAGTCTTCAAAGGTTAAGAAATAAGAAAGGAGCACATGAAGATGGAAGCAAAAGCAGTTGCTAAATATGTAAGAATGTCTCCTATCAAGCTGAAACCTGTTACAGACCTAGTAAGAGGTAAGGACTTAAACGAGGCATTGAACATTCTGAAGTTCACCCCGGGCAAAGGTTCACAGATCGTAGAAAAAGTTGTTAAGTCGGCAGCAGCCAACGCTGAAAACAATTTCGATATGAATCCGGATAATTTATACGTTGCTGAAATTTACGCAAACCAGGGCCCTACAATGAAAAGATGGAGAGCAGGTTCACGCGGCAGCGCATCATTAATCTTGAAGAGATCAAGCCATGTAGGCGTTACTTTAAGAGAAAAGGAATAAGATAGGAGGTTCATTAATGGGTCAGAAAGTTAGTCCGCATGGTTTAAGAGTGGGCGTTATAAAAGACTGGGAATCTAAATGGTATGCAGATAAAAATAACTTTGCGGATTTCCTTGCAGAGGATAATAAAGTAAGAGAATATGTAAAGAAAAAATTATATGTAGCCGGCGTTTCAAAGATCCTCATCGAAAGAGCTGCAGCTAACAAGATGAGAATCACGGTTCTTACAGCAAAACCGGGTATGGTTATCGGAAGATCCGGAGACGGAATCGAAGCTCTTAAGAAAGACCTGGTAAAGCTCACAGGAAAAGAAATAGAAATTTCCATAGAAGAAGTAAGAAAATCAGAGCTGGATGCACAGCTCACTGCTGAATCAGTAGCTCAGGCTTTGGAAAGACGTGTTTCCTTCAGAAGAGCCATGAAGCAGGCTATCGGCAGAACTATGAAATCAGGTGCTAAAGGTATAAAGATTACAGTATCCGGCAGACTCGGCGGAGCTGAAATCGCCAGAAGCGAAAAATACAGCGAAGGCAATGTTCCTCTTCACACATTAAGAGCAGACATTGACTACGGATTTGCTGAAGCAGATACCACCTACGGAAAGATTGGCGTCAAGGTATGGATCAACCACGGAGAAATCCTTGATAAAGGTCTTCAGAGCCCTATTCGTGAAGAAAAACGCGAAAAGAGAGAAAGAAGAGGCAGAAAAGACGGCGACAGACGCGGACAGCGCAGAGACGGCGATAGGCGCGCAAGTCAGGGCGAGAGACGTCCTAGGGGCGAGAGAAACGAGGCTCCTAAGGCAGTAAACCCTAGAGTCAGAAAAGCTCCAAAGCAAGAACCTCAGGTTAGCGAGCCGCAGGTAGAGGCTGCAGCAGCAGAAACTGTAGAAACTGAAAACTAAGCAAATAGGAAAGGAGGAACTTAAGCCATGTTAATGCCAAAGCGCGTTAAACACAGAAGAGTTCACAGAGGAAGAATGAAGGGCGTAGCAACCAAGGGCAATACTATCACCTACGGTTCCTACGGATTAGTTTCACAAGAATGTGGATGGATCACCTCCAATCAGATCGAAGCGGCTCGTATCGCTATGACTAGATCTATCAAGAGAGGCGGTAAAGTATATATAAAGATTTTCCCACACAAATCAGTAACAAAGAAACCTGCTGAAGTACGTATGGGTTCCGGTAAAGGTGCACCTGAGTACTGGGTAGCAGTAGTAAAACCGGGCAGAGTTATGTTTGAGATCGACGGAGTTTCAGAAGAAAAAGCAAGAGAAGCCATGAGACTTGCATCTCACAAACTTCCGGTTAAATGTAAGTTTGCCATCAAGGAACAGCAAGCAAAGGGTGGTGAAGCATAATGGAACTGAAGAAAATGAGAGATATGACAGGAGCAGAGCTCAACACAGAACTGTCAAAGATGAAGAAAGAATTGTTTAACTTGAGATTCCAGCACGCTACTGGTCAGCTGGAGAACCCTATACAGATGAGGGAACTCAAGAGAGATATAGCAAGAGTTAAAACCATCATCAGAGAAAAAGAACTTGCAAAGGTTCAGGGCTAAAGGGAAGGAGGATGTAATATGACAGTTGAAAGAAACAGAAGAAAGACAAAGGTCGGCATCGTAGTATCCGACAAGATGGATAAAACTGTAGTTGTTGCCATCGAAGACTTCGTAAGACATTCCCTTTACGGAAAAGCCGTTAAGAGAACCAAGAAAGTAAAAGCTCACGATGAAAACAACGAATGCCAGATAGGCGATAAAGTAAGAATTATGGAAACAAGACCGCTCTCAAAGGACAAGAGATGGAGACTTGTTAACATTGTAGAGAAAGTAAAATAAAGGAGGCACCAGATCATGATTCAGACAGAAACCAGATTAAGAGTTGCCGACAATTCAGGAGCGAAAGAACTCCTTTGCATCCGCATCTTGGGTGGAACCAGCCGTCAATATGCTAATATAGGCGATGTTATCGTATGTGCGGTAAAAGAAGCTACTCCGGGCGGAGTTGTGAAGAAAGGCGACGTTGTTAAAGCTGTAGTAGTGAGAACTAAACATGGTGCCAGAAGAAGCGACGGAAGCTATGTGAAATTCGATCAGAACGCAGCGGTTATCATAAAAGATAAAGAAGATAAGAATCCTGTAGGAACTCGTATCTTCGGACCGGTTGCCAGAGAGCTGAGAGAAAAAGGCTTTATGAAAATCGTGTCATTGGCACCGGAAGTACTGTAGGAGGTAAACAGGATGCGTATAAAGAAAGATGATACGGTGGTAGTTATCACCGGTAAAGATAAAGGCAAAACCGGAAAAGTCCTCAGAGCTATGCCTAAGGAAAACAAGGTTGTTGTCCAGGGCGTAAATATGCAGACAAAACACGCCAGAGCCACAAGAAAAGCTCCTGCTGAAATAAAGCACATGGAAGGACCTATAGACGCTTCCAACGTAATGCTTTATGACTCAAAGACAAAGCAGGGCGTAAGAGTCGGCTATAAGATTGAAAACGGAAAAAAAGTAAGAGTGTCTAAGAAAACGGGCGCTGTAATAGACTAGGAAAGGAGGAGAAAACTTTGACAGCAAGATTAAAGACAATGTATGACGAACATGTTTTCGGAGCATTAAAAGATAAATTCCAGTACAAGAACGTAATGGAAGTTCCAAAGCTGGAGAAAGTTACCATCAACATGGGACTGGGCGAAGCAAAGGATAACGCAAAAGTTATGGAATCCGCTGTACAGGAAATCGCCATGATATGCGGTCAGAAGCCTGTAATCACCAGAGCAAGAAAATCCATTGCTAACTTCAAGGTAAGACAAGGAATGCCTGTAGGAGCAAAAGTCACTCTCAGAGGAGAAAATATGTATGTATTTGTTGACAAGCTTTTCAACATCTCCCTTCCGAGAGTAAGAGACTTTAAAGGCGTCAGCAGAAACTCCTTTGACGGCAGAGGAAATTATTCCATGGGTATCAAGGAACAGCTGATATTCCCTGAAATCAACTATGATCAGGTTGATATGATCAAGGGTATGAACATTGTATTCACCACGACGGCTAAAACCGATGAAGAAGCTCAGGCACTGCTTGAACTGCTCGGAATGCCGTTTGAGAAATAGTATAGGAGGGAATCATGGCAAAAACATCTCTCAAAGTAAAACAGCAGAGAAAACCTAAATATTCAACTCGCGCATATACAAGATGCAGACTTTGCGGAAGACCTCATGCTGTATTGAAAAAATACGGTATCTGCCGTATCTGCTTCAGAGAGCTTGCTTACAAAGGAGAAATCCCGGGCGTAAGAAAAGCAAGCTGGTAATATAAAAGAAAGGAGAAACGCTGTAATGACAATGACAGATCCTATAGCGGATATGCTGACGAGAATCAGAAATGCCAATACTGCAGGACACGAAACTGTTGAGATACCAGCTTCAAATATCAAAAAGTCAATAGCTGAAATCTTAAAAACAGAAGGTTTTATTGCAGATTATGAAGTGATAGAAGACAATAAGCAAGGCATGATCAAAGTCACCATGAAGTACGGTGCACACAAAGAAAGGGTTATCAGCGGAATCAAAAAGATTTCCAAACCCGGACTTAAAAAATATGCAAAAGCTGACGAAGTGCCAAAAGTTCTCGGAGGTTTGGGAATAGCGATAATCTCAACTTCCAAAGGTGTAATAAGCGATAAAGAAGCAAGACGCCTTGGCATCGGCGGCGAAGTAATCTGTTATGTATGGTAGGAGGAACGAAAAATGTCAAGAATAGGTAGAAAACCTGTAGTTGTTCCTGCCGGCGTAGAAGTAACAGTAGACGCAAACAACGCGGTTACAGTTAAAGGCCCTAAGGGACAATTAACAGAGCAGATAAGCAAATTGATTGGCGTGGAAGTGGCTGATGGCGTGGTAAACGTGACCAGACAAAGCGATCAGAGAGAGCACAGAGCTCAGCACGGACTTGCCAGAACATTGATAAACAACATGGTAACAGGCGTAACAGCAGGCTTTGAAAAGAAGCTTCAGCTTGTAGGTGTTGGCTATAAGGCAGAGAAGAAAGGAAAGACTTTGGTTCTCAGCCTCGGATATTCACATCCTGTAGAACTGGAAGACCCTGAAGGAATCACAACTGAATGTCCTTCAGCGACAGAAGTTGTTGTAAAGGGAATCGATAAGGCTTTTGTTGGAAACTATGCGGCAAACATCAGAGCATGGAGAGAACCGGAACCTTATAAGGGCAAAGGTATCAAGTATGTAGATGAAGTTATCCGCAGAAAAGAAGGCAAAGCCGGTTCTAAGTAAGAGAAAGGAGTGAAGTGAAAAATGGCTAAAGAAAGCAGAAATGACAAGCGTCTTAAAAGACATCAAAGAGTAAGAAAAGACCTTTATGGAACTCCTGAGAAACCAAGACTTTGTGTTTATAGATCAAATAAAAATATTTCCGCCCAGATAATAGACGATGTGAACGGAACTACTCTGGTATCCGCATCATCTCTTGACAAAGATCTGAAAGCCGAGATAGGATACGGCGGCAACAAAGAGGCTGCTAAAAAAGTAGGCGAAGCAGTAGCTAAAAAAGCTGTAGCTAAGGGCATCGAAGAAGTATGCTTTGACAGAGGCGGTTTTCTATATCACGGAAGAGTAGCTGAGCTGGCCGAAGGCGCACGCGAAGGCGGATTAAAATTCTAACAGGAGGAAATAAGGAATGCGTAATATCGTTGATGCATCCAAGCTGGACTTAAAATCAACTATCGTAAGTATAAGAAGAGTTGCAAAGACAGTTAAGGGCGGCAGAAACATGAGATTCAGCGTAACCGTAGTAGTCGGTGACGGCAACGGCCATGTGGGCGTAGGCCTGGGCAAATCTCAGGAAATCCCTGAAGCTGTAAGAAAAGCTGAAGAAGATGCAAAGAAGAATTTAATATATGTTCCTACCGTAGGAACCACTGTACCACACAGAAACGTAGGCGTTTTCGGAGCAGGAAAAGTTCTCATCATGCCTGCATTCCAAGGTACAGGAGTTATCGCAGGTTCATCGGTTCGTACCGTACTTGAAGCTGCAGGTATAAGAGACGTAAGAGCTAAATCTATTGGCTCCAACAATACCGGAAATATGGCTTATGCGGCACTGGAAGGCCTCAAAGGCATGATGACAGTAGAGCAAGTCGCAAAATTGAGAGGCAAAACTCCGGAAGAAATCTTAGGATAGGAGGAAAGTCGAAATGGCAAAAATGATTAAAATCACCTTGACAAAGAGCACAATCGGCGCTTCCCCTAAGCAAAAAAAGGTTGTTGAAGCGCTAGGACTCAAAAAGATGCACCAATCAGTAGAAATGGCTGACACTCCGCAGACTCGCGGCGCTGTAGCTAAGGTTTCGCATCTTGTAACTGTAGAAGAAATATAAGGAGGTGCCACAAATGAAATTACATGAGTTAAAAGCACCTGTCGGTGCAACAAAGGCACCTAAAAGAAAAGGCCGTGGTACCGCTACCGGACAGGGAAAAACTGCCGGAAGAGGTATGAACGGACAGAACTCAAGATCAGGCGGCGGCGTTCGTCTGGGTTTTGAAGGCGGACAGATGCCTTTGTACAGAAGACTGCCTAAGAGAGGATTCAACAATATCTGGGCAAAAGAATATTCTGTAATTAATGTAGAAGATCTTAATAAGTTTGAAGCAGGTACAGTTGTTACCCAAGGGACCTTAGAAGAAGCTGGAATGCTTAAGCAGGTAAAAGACGGTATCAAGGTCCTCGGACAGGGAACTCTGAACGTAGCCCTGACAGTTAAAGCTGACAAATTCAGCAAAACTGCCGTTGAAAAGATTGAAGCTGCGGGAGGAAAGGCAGAGGTGATCTAGTATGGGTATGTTAAAGACTATTGCTCAAGCTTGGAAAGTTGCAGAAATAAGATCGAAAATCATTTTCACATTGTTAATGCTGGTCGTATTCCGTATAGGTTCCAATATACCGGTACCTAATATAGACAGAACAGTATTGGCGCAGATGTTTACCGGAGATGCAGGTCTATTCGATTTGTTCGACCTGTTTTCCGGAGGAGCATTCAGTAATTTTACAATTTTCGCATTGAGTATAACACCATACATCACTGCATCAATCATAGTTCAACTGTTAGGAATGGCATTCCCTTATTTCCAACGATTAGCCCAATCAGGCACTGAGGGAAGAAAAAAGATGGCTCAGATAACACGTTATTTGACGGTAGTTCTGGGCCTGATACAAGCCATAGGCCTTACAGTAGGTCTCTTCAGACAGGCCATAATAGATACAGGCGTTTTCTCCATAATACTGGTTATCCTGGTATTGACGGCGGGAACAGCTTTCCTAATGTGGCTGGGAGAACAGATCAACGAAAAGGGAGTAGGAAACGGAATATCCCTTATCATCTTTGCCGGTATCGTTGCCAGAATACCGAGCGGTATAAGAAGTTTGGTAACAAGCATTCAGGCAGGAACTATTTCTATAATTACATTGATAATTTTAGTTATAGTGGCCATATTGGTCATAGCAGGCGTAGTTATGATTCAAGAAGGACAGAGAAGAATTCCTGTACAGTATGCAAAGAGAGTTGTAGGAAGAAAGATGTACGGCGGACAGTCGACCCATATTCCTATGAAGGTTAATCAGTCCGGTGTTATTCCTATCATCTTCGCACTGTCATTGCTTCAGTTCCCTCTGACAATAACATACTTTTTCCCTGATACAGGATTTACGGATTTTGTTACCAAGTGGCTTTCGCCGGCAGGTAACCCGGGAGTATGGGTATATGGTGTGTTGAACGTTCTGCTCATAATCGCCTTTACTTACTTCTATACAGGAGCTACATTTAACCCTGTGGAAGTGGCCAATAACATGAAAGCTAACGGCGGATTTATACCGGGAATAAGACCCGGCAAAGCTACCGAAGAATATTTGCAGAAAGTATTGTCAAGAATCACCATTGTAGGAGCTATATTCTTAGCCGTTATAGCGACACTGCCTACTATTTTGAGCGTGGTTACTACTCTGAACATTCAGTTTGGCGGAACATCGCTTCTCATCGCAGTCGGTGTAGCTTTAGATACTGTAAGACAGCTGGAAAATCAGATGCTCATGAGAAACTATCAAGGTTTCCTGAAATAACAGAGGAGATGATAAAATGCTGAGAACTATATTGTTAGGACCACCGGGGGCCGGCAAGGGGACCCAGGCGGCAAAGATCATCGAAAAATATAACATACCGCATATTTCCACAGGAGATATTTTCAGAGAAAACATTAAAAAGGGTACAGAACTGGGGAAAAAAGCGCAAGAGTATATGAACAGAGGCGAGCTGGTTCCTGATGATCTGGTAATCGAGATAGCCACCACAAGACTTCTCGAAGACGACTGCAAGGACGGATTTTTACTGGACGGCTTTCCAAGGACCGTATATCAAGCTGAAAAACTGGACGAATTCCTGGCTGCTCACGGTTCCAAGATAGATAAGGTAATCGACATAGAAGTCGGAAAAGAAGAACTGATGGAAAGACTTACAGGAAGACGCGTATGCAAATCATGCGGCGCCAGCTACCATATAGTCAATATACCGCCTAAAAAAGAAGGCGTATGCGACGTATGTGGAGGCGAGCTCATTCAAAGGGCTGATGATAACGCTGAGACCGTGGCTAACAGGATAGAAGTGTATGAAGCGCAGACCATGCCTCTTGTAGAGTACTATGAGAAGGCAGGAAACATAGCTCATATCGACGGAGCAACAGGTCTTGATAACGTCTTTGCGGACATAGTAAAAGCTTTAGGTGAATAAATATGATCATCATCAAGTCCAAACAGGAAATTGAATTGATGCGTGAAGCTGGAAAGGTGACGGCGCTTATACTTTCAGAGCTGAACAACATCATAAAACCGGGGATAAGTACGCTGGAGATAGACAGTTTTGTAGAGAAAACAGTCAAAGCCCACAACATGACTGCGGCGGAAAAGGGATATTGCGGCTATCCGGCCAATGTATGCGTTTCCGTCAACGAAGAAGTCGTACACGGGATTCCAAGCAAGAAAAGAATCCTATGTGAGGGAGATATCGTCAGTGTGGATTTAGTAGTAGAACACAAAGGATATATGGCAGACGCGGCCAGAACTTATCCTGTAGGAAAGATAAGCGATGAAGCGAAGCGCCTGATAGAAACAGCCGAAAAAGCTTTCTTCAACGGCATTCAGTTTGCGAAAGAGGGATACAGATTATCTGATATTTCTCACGCTGTTCAAAAGACTGTGGAAAGCGAAGGATTCGGTGTCATAAGAGATTTTGTGGGTCACGGCATAGGCAGTGAAATGCACGAAGAGCCTCAGATACCTAATTACGGAAGACCGGGAAGAGGACCTAGGCTCCAAAGAGGCATGACTTTGGCCATAGAACCGATGATTACACAAGGGTCATATGAGATAGATGTGCTCAGTGATGACTGGACTGCAGTAACAGTCGACGGAAAGCTGGCAGCGCATTATGAAAATACTGTTGTAATAACTGATGGTGAGCCGGAGCTGCTTACCTTGTAATGTGAAGAAGGAGATGTATTTATGGCGAAAAAAGACGTCATTGAAGCGATGGGAACTGTGGTAGACGCACAGCCAAACGCTATGTTCAAAGTTAAACTGGATAATGGCTTTGAAGTACTGGCGCATATTTCAGGTAAAATAAGGATGAACTATATAAGAATTCTCCCTGGTGACAAGGTAAAAGTTGAGCTTTCACCATATGATCTTACAAGAGGCAGAATTACCTGGAGAGATAAATAACAGAATAGGAGGAGTCGAAATGAAAGTTAGAGCTTCTGTAAAACCTATCTGCGAAAAGTGCAAAGTCATCAAAAGAAATGGCAAGGTAATGGTCATCTGCGAAAACCCTAAGCACAAGCAGAAACAAGGTTGATTTAATAAAGTGCCGGAGGCGGAACACCGGGACCGCCTCAAATTAAGGCTTTTGCAAAATATTTAAGATCCTGTCTATATCGCACCCGGAGAAGCGACGGAAGATAGGGGAAGGAGAAAGAGTATGGCTCGTATAGCCGGTGTTGACTTACCAAGAGAAAAAAGAGTAGAAATCGGTTTAACCTACATCTATGGAATTGGTAGACCAACCGCGCTGGCAATTTTGGAAAAGGCAGGAATTAACCCTGACACAAGAGTTAAGGACCTGACTGAAGATGAAGCCGGTGCAATAAGAAAAATCATTGACGCTGAATATGTAGTAGAAGGTGATCTGAGAAGAGAAGTTTCCCTCAACATCAAGAGACTGATGGAAATAGGAAGCTACAGAGGAATCAGACACAGAAGAGGCCTGCCTGTAAGAGGTCAGAAAACTAAGACTAATGCAAGAACCCGCAAAGGTCCTAAGAAGACTGTCGGCAGAAAGAAAAAGGCTAAGTAAAGGAGGTTAGGAAGTAATGGCTAAAACTGTTAAAAAAGCAGTAAGAAAAAAGAGAAGAGAACGTAAGAACATTGAAAAAGGCCAGGCACATATCCAATCCACCTTTAACAATACTTTAGTTACTCTTACTGATATGGAAGGAAATGCGCTTTCATGGTCAAGCGCAGGTTCCCTCGGTTTCAAAGGATCAAGAAAATCCACACCGTTCGCAGCGCAGATGGCAGCAGAAGAAGCAGCTAAAGGCGCTATGGAACACGGTTTAAAAACTGTAGAAGTTTATGTAAAAGGTCCGGGCTCCGGAAGAGAAGCTGCAATCAGAGCGCTTCAGACTGCAGGTCTTGATATCACAATGATAAAGGATATCACACCTATTCCGCATAACGGATGCAGACCGCCAAAGAGAAGAAGAGTCTAAGGGAAAGGAGGAGTAATTTATATGGCAAGATATACAGATGCAAACTGCAAATTGTGCAGAAGAGAAGGTCAAAAGCTTTTCTTGAAAGGCGAAAGATGCTACAGCACCAAGTGTGCTATCGAAAGAAGAAATTACGCTCCTGGACAGCACGGTCAGTCAAGAAAGAAGCAGTCAGACTACGCTATGCAGCTTAGAGAAAAACAGAAAGCTAAGAGATTTTACGGCGTACCTGAAGTTCAGTTCAGAAATCTCTTTGACAAAGCTGCTAAGAAGCAGGGCAAAACAGGTGACAACTTACTTATTTTGCTGGAGACAAGATTGGACAACGTAGTGTTTAGACTTGGCTTTGCTGCTTCAAGAAAAGAAGCAAGACAGCTGGTAACTCACGGACATTTCACTATCAACGGAAAGAAAGCAAACATTCCTTCAATGGAAGTTAAAGCAGGGGACGTTATCAAGGTGAAAGAAAAGAGCACAAGTTCACCTAAGTTCAAAGAAATAAAAGAAATGTCTATCACCGTTCCTTCATGGATGAGCGTAGACGTTGACAAGTTAGAAGGTAAAGTCATTGCTATGCCAAGAAGAGAGGAAATAGATACTCCAATTGCAGAGCACTTGATCGTCGAATTGTACTCCAAGTAATAATGTGTCATAAGAATCGCGCATTGAAACTTGGAATGAAAGGGAGGGTTTTTGAGTGATAGAAATCGAAAAACCAACAATCAATAAGTTTATTGATGAAGATGGACGCTACGGCAAATTTGTGGTAGAACCATTGGAAAGAGGTTATGGCACAACTTTGGGAAATGCCCTGAGGAGAATCCTTCTCAGCTCCCTTCCGGGCGCAGCTGTCACATCAGTTAAAATCGACGGAATACTTCATGAGTTCTCAACAATACCGGGAGTAAAAGAAGACGTTACAGAGATCATATTAAACTTAAAGAAGCTTGCTGTCAGATTGGAAGGGGAAAACACCAAGAGAGCAATTATAAACGCTGTAGGACCTAAAAACGTCACTGCAGCGGATATAATCGGAGACTCAGACATTGAGATATTCAATCCTGATCTGCATATAGCTACCTTGGAGGAAAACGCGACGCTGGTGATGGAAATCAACCTTGCAAGAGGAAGAGGATACGTTCCGGCAGAGCAGAACAAGACAGAAAGCACACCTATTTCAGTGATTCCTGTTGATTCCATATATACACCTGTGAGAAAAGTAAACTTCACGGTGGAAAATACCAGAGTTGGGCAGGTTACCGATTACGATAGACTGGTGCTGGAAATTTGGACAGACGGCTCCATAACGCCGGAAGAAGGCGTTTCCATCGGAGCGAAGATAATGCAGGAGCATCTCAATCTGTTTATCCAACTTACAGACGCTACCGGCTCGATGGAAATAATGGTTGAAAAGGAAGAAGACCAGAAGGAAAAAGCTCTTGAGATGACTATCGAAGAGCTGGAACTTTCAGTTCGTTCCTTTAACTGCTTGAAGAGAGCAGCAATAAATACAGTAGAAGAGCTGACTCAGAAAACTGAGGAAGATATGATGAAGGTTAGAAACCTCGGTAAAAAGTCTCTGGATGAAGTAAAGGCTAAATTAGAGGAACTGGGACTTGGACTTAAACCCAGCGACGATTAATTCGCATTAATATGCGTCGGCCTTGTATTAATCGGCGCCGATGCGTGTTGGCTTTGCGTTAACTTGCAAGAAAGGAGAATCTTGAAATGCCAGGATATAGAAAACTGGGAAGACCTTCAGCTCACAGAAAATCAATGCTGAGAAACCTTGTAACTGACCTGTTCAGAGAAGGAAGAATCCAGACTACTGATTGCAGAGCTAAGGAAGCCAGAAGAGTAGCAGAAAAAATGATTACGTTGGCAAAGCGTGGCGACCTTCACGCAAGAAGACAGGTTCTTGAATTTGTTTTCGACGAGACGGTCGTTGCAAAATTGTTCGACGAAATTGCGCCGGGCTATGAAGATAGAAACGGCGGATATACAAGAATTCTGAAGCTTGGACCTCGTCAGGGCGACAACGCTGAGGTCGTATTCTTAGAATTAGTATAAAAACTTAACATGAAAGCCGGCCGGCAATTTTGCCGGCCGCCCGAATATAAAGAGAAGCCACTCCCGGCACAGTGATATTTGTTTTGAAATCACTGCGCCCAGGAGTGGCTTTTTTGTCACTAAGCATGATATGATACTTTTTTGAGAATTCAACGTAATGGAAGCACAAGTGTCGCAGTTAAAACGTCGCGCAGCCCTCTGCTAAAGCAGCACAATCTTTCCACAGAAAACGGAGTATTATTGGTAGCGCGAGATACATAAAAATGATATAATTGCTTATGAAAACATTAGGCTTCTCTGACACAATCGGACAAGAGCGGAGAACAGAAAGGCATCGCAATGAGTAAAAGCAATAATAAGAAAAAGAAAAAGCTTACCCCAAGGGAATTGGAAAAGAAGCAAGAAAGAAGAGAGGAAGCGGCAAAGCAGAAGAAAAGAGCGCGGATTTACAGCATGATAGCGGTGACCATAGGTTGCGTCGGATCTGCATTTTTATGGCCTAGAGAAAACACAGGCACTTATATTGCGCTTTGTGTAGCCACAGGAGTGATATGGGGCATAGCTTTTGATATTGTTTACGCAAAATACCTAAAAAACAAAATGAAAAAGGGGAAATAACGATAAAATGGATTTACAGCATTTGAATGAACAACAAAGAGAAGCGGCTCTTCACACAGAGGGACCGCTGCTTATTTTGGCGGGGGCAGGCAGCGGCAAGACTGCTACCATGACTCACAGAATAGCGTATCTCATAGAGCAGGGAATAAGCCCGTATAAGATACTGGCCGTAACCTTTACCAATAAAGCGGCAGGAGAAATGCGCCAGCGCGTAGAAAAGCTGGTAGGAAGCTGTCCCGGCATGTGGATACTGACTTTTCATTCCATGAGCCTTAGGATTCTGAGAGAAAATTACGAGGCCATCGGATATGAAAAAAACTTTGTAGTTTACGATACGGTGGACCAAAAAGCGCTGATAAAAAACATCTTAAAAGAGCAGAATATAGACCAGAAGGAATATCCCATCCAATACATATCAGCTATAATAAGCAGGGAAAAAGAAGCAGACCACGGGCCTGAGGAATACATAGAGCTGGAAGGCGAAACACCGAAGACAAAGATAATATACAACATATATAAAGAGTATCAGAAACAGCTTAAAAACAACAATGCGATGGATTTTGACGATCTGCTCAGAAATGCATATCACGTTCTCAGAGATAACTCTGAGATACTGGAGGACTATCAAAACAGATTTGCATATATAATGGTAGACGAATATCAAGATACCAATCACATACAGTATCAAATCGTTAAACTGCTCGCCCAGTCCCACAAAAACCTTTGCGTGGTCGGCGATGACGACCAGTGCATATACGAGTGGAGGGGAGCCGACATAAGAAATATCCTTGACTTTGAAAAGGATTTCCCGCAGGCGAAAGTTATAAAGCTTGAGCAGAACTATCGCTCCACAGGGAATATATTGGCTGCAGCTCACTCAGTTATAAAAAATAACAGAGGCCGCAAATCAAAGAAACTATGGACCCAGCAGGAAAAGGGGCATAAAATCGTATATTCACGTCTTGCTAACGATAAGGAGGAAGCCGCATATATCGCCAGAGAAATTCAGCTGTTGGAACGTCCGGGAAGAGGTTATGACGATTTCGCTATTCTCTATAGGACCAATGCTCAGTCTAGACTCTTTGAGGATGCACTGAGGAGAGCAGGTATACCTTACCAGATACTTTCAGGATTCAGTTTCTATGAGAGAAAAGAAACAAAAGATATGATTTCCTATATGAGATTGGTAGTCAATCCGAGAGATGAAATGGCTTTTGTGAGAGTAATAAACGAGCCTAAGAGGGGTATAGGAGCCAAAACCATAGACAAACTCAGAGCATTGGCGTATGTCAACGGGCAGTCGATGCTGGATGTTATTTCTGATGAGGAAGTGGTAGAAGGACTGCCTTCAAAGGCCAGAGAATCGGTAAGGCAGATGGCTGAAGCCATAAACCTATGCAGAAGTGAGGAGGCTAATTTAACCGTTTCCGACATCTATGACAACTTGCTGGTTCGCACCGGATATATGAAATCATTAGAAGAGCAGAATACACCGGAAGCTGAAGGCAGGATAGAAAACCTCTTGGATTTCCGGTCTTTCATATATGATTTTGAAAGTGAAAAAAAGGATGCCGGAGAGGAAGCCACCCTGGCAGAATTTCTTGAAAAAGTGGCTACGGACGGAGACGCCGATAAGTACGAATCCGAGTCGGGGAAAGTAACACTGATGACTTTGCACAGCGCTAAAGGATTGGAGTTTCCTGTGGTATTTATGCCGGGGATGGAAGATGGCCTTTTCCCAAGCCATCGCTCCATAGATTCAGAAGAAAAGATGGAAGAAGAGAGAAGACTTTGCTATGTGGGTATGACTAGAGCAAAAGAAAGACTTTTTCTTACTAGCGCCGAATACCGTGTCACATATGGACAGGGGAACTTTACAAGAGAATCTGCGTTTATGAGGGAATTGGACCCAGCGCTTTTGGATGGTTCAGGTGATATGGTATATGTTCCTAAGAGGGGTAGCGGTATAGGACTGGGTATTGATACGGGTCATATGGATGGATTTTCTGAGCCGGTTCATAAACCGTATGACCCTCTTAGATATGCAAAAAAGGTGGTTGAATCAAAAACAAGCAAGGGTGACCAAACGTTTTCGGCGGGAGACGAGGTCGAACATAGCAAATTCGGTACAGGGCTTGTAATTGAAGAAGACGACAAGACAGTAACGGTTATGTTTGACAGTGTCGGCAGGAAGAAGCTGGCCAAAGGTATAGCTCAGCTAAAAAAACTTTAGATTTAATTGCTAAGGAGAATTATTATGAGCGAAGATATTACTAAGAACAATCAGATTTCTGAAAAAAATCTTGACAAGATGCGAGAACTGGTAGATGTGCTTAACGATGCGTCAAAAGCATATTATCAAGAAAGCCGGGAGATAATGACAAACCAACAGTATGACGCTCTCTATGACCAGCTTGAAGCATTGGAAAAAGCAACGGGAGTTGTCATGGCCAACAGTCCGACGATTAACGTTGGATATGAGGTGCTTTCAGATCTGATAAAAGAGGCTCATCCGGAAAGAATGCTTTCCTTAGATAAGACAAAAGACCCTGAACAACTGGTTTCATGGCTGGGGAATCAAAAGGGCATCTTATCTTGGAAGCTGGATGGATTGACCATAGTGCTGACTTACAGAGATGGCAAGCTATACAAAGCGGTAACCAGAGGAAATGGACAGGTAGGAGAAGTAGTTACCAATAACGCAAAAACTTTCATTAATCTGCCTCTTAACATTGATTTTAAGGGTGAATTGGTATTGAGAGGCGAAGCTGTGATTTCCTATGATGATTTTGAAAAGATAAACGAGAGTATTGCAGATGAATCGTCTAAGTATAAAAACCCGAGGAACCTTTGTTCAGGCTCTGTAAGACAGCTAAACAATCAGATTACCGCTCAACGCCGAGTCCGGTTCTTTGCATTTAATTTGGTGTCAGCTTCCGGGCAGGAATTTCAACTGAGGAGCCAACAATTTAACTGGCTAAAAGAAAGAGGCTTTCAAGTAGTGGATTATAAGCTGGTAGAGGCAGATACTATTAAAAGTAAGATTGAGGAATTTGAAAAGAGTATAGAAAAAAATCCAATACCTTCAGATGGATTAGTTTTGACTTATGATGATATTAAATATGGAAAATCATTGGGCACTACTTCAAAATTTCCAAGAGATTCGATAGCTTTTAAATGGAAGGACGAGGTGCGGGAAACCGTATTGAGGGAAATTGAATGGAGTGCGTCAAGAACAGGTTTAATAAATCCTATAGCCATTTTTGATCCTGTAGAACTGGAGGGGACTACCGTAAGCAGGGCGTCTGTTCACAATGTCAGCGTGATGAGAGAACTGAAGCTGGGGATCGGAGACAGAATAAATGTATATAAGGCTAATATGATAATACCCCAGATACGTGAAAACCTTACGTGCAGCAATAGCATTCAAATTCCTAAAAATTGCCCTGTTTGCCAAAGTAAAACCAGGATTGACAATGAGAATGGAGTGGAAACGCTGGTATGCCCTAATCCTGAATGCCAGGCTAAGCAAATAAAAAGCTTTACACTGTTTGTTTCCAGGGATGGCATGAATATAGACGGCCTTTCAGAAATGACTTTAGAAAAACTGATAGCAAAAGGTTTAATCAAAGAACCGGCGGATTTGTTCAAAGTAGAGCAGTTCAGGGATGTGATAATCAATATGGAAGGATTTGGCGACAAATCTTTTGAAAATTTGAAAAAGTCGGTAGAGGCAGCACGAAATACCACATGCGAGAGGCTTCTGTACAGCTTGGGGATTCCGGGTATAGGCAAAGCTAATGCCAGGCTTATAGCTAAACATTGCCATAATAAGTGGGATGCCATACAGAACATCACTTTTGATGAACTTTTGACTATAGACGGCATTGGAGACGTAATGGCAGAAAGCTTTTGCCAATATTTTGAAAAAGAAAAGAATAAAAAAAATATTTCAGACCTTTTGGAGCAGGTACACCTTGACGAGAGTGAAGAAATAAGTTACAGTACACTTGGTGGAAAGACATTCGTTATAACAGGAAGCCTTAATGATTTTGAAAACAGAGACGCTTTAAAAAATGAAATTGAAAAAGCAGGTGGAAAAGTATCAGGTTCTGTGAGTGGGAAAACTGATTTTCTTATAAATAATAACACTGCATCTGGTTCTGCAAAAAATAAAAAAGCCAGAGAACTGGGTGTTCCTATTATAGACGAAAACACTATCATCGAATGGCTGAAAAATGGCATTCAGGACTACGGAGGTAAATAATTATGGAAAACAACAGAATTGATATTGATGCTATACCTGGAGAAAGATGGTTCCCTAAAGAAACGACTTTTGAAGAAGACATTAAGGAATATTGGGGCGACTGGGGCGTTTCATCAGAAGTTGAAACTCTAAGGGCTGTACTTATGAGAAGACCCGGAAAGGAAATCGAAAACTTTGATGCCAGAGAAGTTAGATTTTCAGATGAACCTATAGATATAGAGCTCATGAGAAAACAGCACGATGATGTTGTAAAAATTTATAAAGATTTCGGCGTAGATGTTTATTATGTTGAAAATCAAAGAGAAGATAGACCGAATGCCATTTTTTGCAGAGACTTGGTACTGATGACTCCTGAAGGAGCCATTCTCACCAGACCAGGAATGGCAGCAAGAAGAGGAGAGGAGCGTTACATAGGGGAGGCTCTCAGCAAGATAGGAGTTCCGATTGTTAAGACAATTACAGGCGATGGCATGTTTGAGGGAGCTAATGCAATGTGGGTGGACAGACATACTTGTGTTGTATCTACCGGAAGCCGTTGTAATAAAAGCGGATATGAGCAAGTCAAAACAGAGCTTGAGCGAATGGGAGTTGAAGTTTGGCATATGCAGCAGCCTTACAGCAACATACATATAGATGGCCTGATGAATCCTTTGAGCAACGATAAAATTCTTGTGCATGCAGGACAAGTGCCTTATGACATAGTAGATATGCTTAAGAAAAAAGGCTATAAGATCCTTGAGGCACCATCCAGAACAGAAGTAAGGGAAACCTTCGCCTGCAACTTTGTAGCGCTGGAACCAGGTCATATAGTAATGCCTGAGGGAAGCCCTAGAACACAGGAACTTCTTGAAAAAGAGGGGATAAAAGTTCAAACTGTTAATATCTCTGAAATTATGAAAGGAAAAGGCGCTCTTCACTGCATAACAGCATATTTGAAGAGAGGCTAAATTTTGTTTGATATGAGAGCAGTGCGGCGCCAGTGTGGCGTTAGTGTGGCATTAGTGCGTCGTTAGCCAGGTGCTGACAAAATCTTTTTATTTTCGTGATTTTGTCAGCAGATTTATAGAAAATGGCAATCGCCAGACGTCACAGCAAGTGAGATGTTGTAATTATTTCCAGAACCGAAAAAATATACAACATTTTTTGAAAAAAGTTGTATATTTTAGGAAAAATATAAAAAAATGCAACATACTGCCCTTGTACCACCCATTTAAAGCCGGATTTTTATATAAATGTTGTAATATTTTTAATTTTTTAAAAATATTACAACATTCTAACAGCGGTTTGGCTCCTTAAAGCTGTATTGACTTTGAAGAGAAAAAACAATATAATAAATGGGTAACTTAAATTGCCTTTGGAAAGCTTCGCCTGGCATGGTTTGGGTCCTGCGCAATAGGACGCCGTGAACCTTGTCAGGTCCGGAAGGAAGCAGCAATAAGCGGAAGTTTTTATGTGCCGCAGACTAGCCTTCTCCAACGCCAGCGCGGAGCTTTTCAAGGGCAATTTTTATAGAGGAGATTTATGTACACGGCGTTATACAGAGCTCAAAGACCTGAGGTCTTTGAGGAGATTTTAGGACAAGAGCATATAGTAAAAATTTTGAAAAACCAGTTGAATACTGATACAGTGAGTCACGCCTATCTTTTCTGCGGAACCAGGGGGACAGGGAAAACCACTACAGCCAGGATTCTTGCCAAAGGTGTCAATTGCCTTTCCGAAGGTGAGAGACCGTGCGGCAAATGTGCTCATTGTCAGGCCATCAAAGATGGAAGTTTCATGGATGTGATAGAGATAGACGCAGCATCAAATAACGGTGTAGAAAATATAAGGGAATTAAGAGAAAGCGTCAAATATCCGCCGGCTATAGGAAGGAAAAAGGTTTATATCATAGACGAGGTTCATATGCTTTCTACAGGAGCGTTTAATGCTCTTCTAAAGACCCTTGAAGAGCCGCCTGAGCATGTGATGTTTATTCTTGCGACTACTGAGCCGCAGAAACTTCCCTCAACAATACTTTCACGCTGTATGAGGCTGGACTTCAGAAGAGTTCCTCAGCCGGTCATAGCTGAAAACATGAAAAATATATGTAATGACCGAGGTATTGAACTGACTGAAGATGCAGCCAGACTTTTGGCAAATTGCGCTGATGGGTCTGTCAGAGACGGACTGAGCATTTTAGACCAGGTGTTGGCAGGCGGAGATAAAAAAGTTGACAGAGATAAAGTTTTAGAATACGTGGGCACCACAGGAGAAGACTTTTTTATAGAACTTACTGAACTGGTGTCTTTGAAGAAGTCTGCCGAAGCCATAGTACTTCTCAACGAGGTGCTTCAAGAGGGAAAAGACGTAAGACAGATAATGAAAGATTGGGTTGAGCATTATAGAGGCCTTCTCATAACCAAGTTTGTTAAAGATGCAGAAGATATGCTCAATATGTCTGCCGAAAATTTGAACAGGCTTAGGGAGCAGAGCAAGCAGATTTCATTGGAAGAAATAGATTATGCGGTAACCAGATTATCTAAGACTATCAACGATGCCAGGTGGTCGACAAACCCAAGAGTGCTGTTGGAGCTGGCTATAGTAGCGATTTCGGCAGGTGGTCAGCGGGATGAAGTATATAGGCCTGTAAAAAGAACCTTAGCCTCTGCAGTTCAGCAGGTTCAAACTGACACAGACATGACTGAAACCAAAGAAGAACTGCCCAAAGATTCAGATGAGTTTATGGTTCCCCAAGGAGAGTATGATAATCTTTGGCATAGAATATTTGAAGAGGGAGAAGGAAGCGCAGGCAGCTTCAACCTCATACGCAGCGGCACAACCCTGCAATCTATTAGCGATGACAGTTTTGTAGTGGAAGCGTGCAGCAGTTTTACAAAACGTTATGTTGAGCAAAAGAAGAGTCAGCTGGAAGCATTAATGGAAGCTCAGACCGGCAGAAAACTGCGTTTAAAATGCATATTAAAAGAAGAAAAGAAAGAAACAGAGCCAACTTCTCTTACAGCTGAAGAGCTGGCAGAAGAGGCAGGAAATCTTTTAGGAATAAAAGTAGATATAGAATAAAACAGGAGGATAGAGATGGGAAAAGGAATGAGAGCCGGCAAAAAACCTAGTGCAGGAGGCGGAAGCATGCAAAAGCAGCTTCAGCAGATGCAGGCTATGCAGCGTAAAATGGAAATGATGCAAGCTGAGATAGAAGAAAAAGAAGTTCAAACCACAGCTGGCGGAGGGGCAGTGACAGCTATTGTGAATGGCAAAAAAGAAATTACGAAGCTGGAAATAAAGCCTGAAGTAGTAGATCCGGATGATGTGGAAATGTTGCAAGACCTTATAATGGTAGCTGTAAATGAAGGGCTTCGTCAAATAGATGAGATTTCCAATGCTGAGATGAGCAAAATAACCGGAGGATTGGGAATACCGGGACTTTAGCGGCTGTATATTAAAGATAGGAGTAGGCGCAGTATGAAGCAATATCCGAAACCTCTTGCCAGATTGATAGGAGAACTGTCAAAACTGCCGGGCATAGGCTATAAATCTGCTCAACGTTTAGCGTTTCACATTCTTTCATATGAAGATAGTGAAGCTCAGGCTCTCGCAGATGCTATTATAGAGGCTAAGCATCAGATGACTCATTGCAGCATATGCGGCAATTTGACTGACAGCGATCCATGTGCAATCTGTTCAGACGAGAGCCGCAGAAAAGATGTTATATGTGTGGTGGAGAGCCCTAAAGATGTGGCAGCGATGGAAAGAATAAAGGAATTTGATGGAAAATATCATGTGCTTAACGGTGTAATTTCACCTATGGAAGGAATAGGACCGGAGGATATCAATCTTAAATCGCTTATAAAGAGACTTCAAAATGAAGATGTTAAAGAACTTATAGTAGCTACTAATCCGAATATTGAAGGAGAAGCTACAGCCATGTATATTGCCAGGCTTATAAAGCCTGCGGGAATAAAAGTGACAAGAATCGCACATGGACTTCCTGTAGGAGGGGATCTTGAATACGCTGATGAGGTGACATTGCTTAAGGCTGTTGAAGGCCGTAGAGAATTATAAATAAAGGATTAAAAAATCTCTCTGAGAAAATCTCAGAGAGATAAATTTTTTTCTTTGGCAAGTTTGAGAAGATATGAGTATTTTGCCTTAGCCGCAAGAAGATTGTAAGAAGCGTAATCTATCGCTTTATCATCTGTCAGTTCATTGAATGTGGATACAGCCTGTTCAAGTTCAGAATGCGCAGAAGTGATACAGTTGTATAAAAATTCACTTTCAGAAGCATTAGATTTTAGAGCATTGGCGCCTTTCACTTTTTCACACGCCAGATTGTAACCTTTCAAAAATTTTTCCCGAATAGAGCTGGTCAATGTAATCACACCTTTCTTGCTTATTTAATTCTATTTTATTCCAAGAAGGCATATTTTATACAAGCAAGGTTGGAGGAATAGAAAATGGGACTTGATATAAGTATTTTTCTCACATACATAGGAGCGATTTTGCTTGTATTCATATTTGGAAGGCTTTTTTTATGGCCATTGAAGATGATATTAAAGCTGATGATAAGCAGCTTGATAGGTGGATTATTGATTTTTGTGTTTAATCTCATAGGGTCAAATTTCGATGTTATAATGCCCCTTAATATTTTTACGGCATTTATAGTTGGTGTGCTGGGATTGCCAGGGGCTGTGCTTCTGCTTATCTTTAACGTTATATAACAGTTAAAGACATAAATTTAATACGGCATTTTGTAAAATCTTCCGCTAACTTGGTCTGTTCGGATTATGTTAATAAAAGCTTTTGGATCTATTTTGTTAATTTCGGATACTAATTTATTTATCTCTTCTCTGCCTACGACAGAATAGAGGATATGCCGTTCGCTTCCTTCATACATTCCTATACCGCGAATCATTGTGGCATCGTGGTGAGTAAGTTCTCTGAGTTTCCCATATATGGCATCCGGTACAGAGGTAATTATCAGCAAGGTATTCTTCTGATAACGTTTAAACAGAAGCTGTATTACTTGGGTGCTGCTATACTGATAAATTATCGAATAAAGCGCTCTGTCAAAACCGAAAAGCAAGCCTGCAGTGACGAGCACTACAATGTTGCCCATAAGTATGTAACTCCATGCATCGACACCTTTTTTCTCGGAAAAAAATATTGAAATAAAATCTGTTCCGCCGCCACTGGCTCCGTTGGTAAGACATACGCTCATGCATGCCCCGTTGATTATGCCTCCGAATATGCTTATCAGTAAGGTATCGTAGGTGATAGTCACAGAAGGAAAAATATCTGTAAGCACACCTGATAGAAAAACCACATAGAATGAATAAAACGTGAATCTTTTACTTATGTACTTGACGCCAATGAAGGCAGGTATCAAATTTAAAGGAAGATATATCACAGAATATGGTATATTTATATCGAAAAATTTTGAGCCTATACCTTGCAAAAGTATAGTGACTCCGCTGAATCCGCCGGGGAAGAGCCCGCCGGTGTCGACAAAACTTTTCAGGTTAAAAGCAATTACAGCTGAAGCCAGAGTCAGACAAAATATCGTTATTATTTCTCTTTTTATTTTGTTTTGCTTTGATGTCATCATTTTTAATCTTTATTTTTCCTCCATTTATCGATAGCCCGTTACTGCTGAGGCGTCGTCATTTTACAAACATCTATCCATTCAAGAGCGTTTGAATATTTAAAAAGCTCATCGCATGTAAGTTCTATAGCGCTGTTGGAACTTCCGCAGGCAGGAAACACTGTATCAAATCTTTTCAAGGATATATCACAGAAAATTTTCACTTTGTCTGCCATTTGAGAATCTATACCGAAAGCGCAGACTCCGCCTATAGAATGTCCTGTAAAAGAAACAACTTCTTCAGGAGAAAGCATTTTTGCTTTTTGAGCAAATTTATCTTTGAATTTCCTGTTATCTATTTTCGCATCGCCTGCGGTTTGTATAAGTATACAACCATCATCGCCATCTTTAAAAGAAAGCGTTTTGCATATTCTTGCTCCTTCTACGCCTACAGCTTGAGCCGCTAACTCTACTGTTGCGCTTGAAACATCAAACTCCATTATTCTGTCTTCTATACCAAAATGTTTAAAATATTCGCGTACTTTTTGAATCGACATTGATAAACCTCACTAAATCTAAAATTTTTCCAAAATTTATTGTACCACAAATGATAGGGATGATGAATACATGAAAATCCTATTTATTGACAAAAATAATTTCTTTTGCTAGAGTTAGAATATTACTGGTTGAAAGTATGTGATGTAGTAAACAATAAAAGCAAAGTTGATAGGAGGGTTTTAAGTGGAACAGATACAAAATGAAAATACACGGGGACAATTTAAATCCAATATAGGATTTTTAATGTCTGCAATAGGCTCCGCAGTTGGCTTGGGAAATTTATGGGGATTTCCATATAAAATGGGAGCCAACGGTGGATTTGGATTTCTGATTCTATATCTTGTACTGGTAATTTTTGTAGGATATGTGATGCTTGTTACAGAACTTTCTTTAGGAAGAAAAACAGGCAAAGGCGTGGTGGGCGCATATAAAGATTTGTCAGAAAAATATGCTTTCATCGGATGGATGGGAGCGATTGCCCCATGGATGATTTTATCATTTTATTGTATGCTTGGAGGATATTGCATTAAATATGCAGTAGCCAATCTGGGAGACTTCTTTGATGCCGGCTGGGGAATAGGTGGACAAGACAGTGCAGAATTTTTCAGCCAGTTCACGACAGATATGGTAGAAACAGTTGCGTTTTCACTTATTTTTGCGTTTCTGACTATATGGATAGTGAGAGGGGGCGTTTCTGAAGGAATAGAAAAGTTCTCGACTATAGCGATGCCGATGCTGTTTGTAATGCTGGTGATAGTGGTTGTGAGAAGTGTTACGCTGCCGGGCGCATCGGAAGGTCTTGAATTTATGTTTAAACCTGACTGGTCTGCCTTTGAGGGCACAGGGTGGATAACAGTGCTGGCTGTTGCAGGGGGACAGATGTTCTTCTCGCTGTCTCTGGGTATGTCCATAATGATAGCATATGGTTCATATTTGCCAAAAAATCAGAACCTGGAAAGGAATGCTCTTGTTATACCGTTGGCGGACACGACAGTGGCTGTATTAGCAGGTCTTGCAACACTTCCTGCAGTATTTTCGGCAGGGCTTGAGCCTACCCAAGGACCGGGGATGTTATTTATAACTCTGCAAACCGTATTCAGTTCAATGGGCGGATTCGGACCGATATTCGGATTTATATTCTACGGACTTGTATTTATTGCGGCAATCACTTCTTCGATTTCGCTGTTGGAAGGCATAGTAGCTGTTGGAGTGGATAGAGCTATAGAAAAAGGAAAAAAACCAAACAGGAAGAGAATAGTTACTATGCTTGGAATAAGTATCGCTATAACATCTACTATAGTTTCGTTGGACGGGCTGGGAGCCAACGGATTTCCTCAATTCTTCGGTCAAAGCTCCTGGCTGGATGCTATAGATTTGATTTCAGAAGGAATACTGATGCCTCTGGGAGCGTGCTATTGCGCCATCGTGATTCCGGTAGAAATGGTAGATGAGGAAGTGAGTCTTAATGGCAACAGGTTCAGAACGAAGAACTTTTATAATTTCTGTGTAAAGTTTATCGCACCGATAATGATGGTAATGGTTTTGTTGGGACAACTGGATACCTTCTTTAAAATTGGAATGTTCAGTTAAGATGACTGGACCTGCGAGCCAAGTTGATGAAAAGGAAGAGAAAATGAACTTTTTAGAAGAGCGGATAATAAAAGACGGAATTGTAAAAGAAGGCAATGTTTTAAAGGTAGACAGTTTTCTCAACCACCAGATGGATATAAAGCTATTTGACATGATGGGAGCTGAGTTTAAAAAACGATTTGCCGGGGAGAAAATAACAAAAATATTGACCATAGAGGCTTCCGGAATAGGTATAGCTTGTGTGGCAGCGCAGCATTTTAATGTGCCTGTGGTCTTCGCTAAAAAATCTAAAAGTATCAATCTCGAAGGCGAAATGTATACTGCAGAGGTCGAGTCGTTTACCCATGGAAATAAGAATCAGATTATAGTTTCTAAGAAATTTCTTTCGGAAGATGACAAAGTACTTATAATAGACGATTTTCTGGCCAACGGCTGTGCTTTGCAGGGACTGATAAAAATAGTCGATGATGCCGGCGCGTCAGTTGCGGGCATCGGAATAGCCATTGAAAAAGGTTTTCAGCCGGGAGGAAAGATCATCAGAAATCTGGGATATCATCTGGAATCCCTGGCTATTGTTGACGATATGGACAGCCATACCGGAGAGATAAAGTTCAGATAAAGAAATAACAAAAAATACCACAGTCCGCCAGCTCGGTCTGTGGTATTTATTTTGTGCAGTTGACTATATCTCCAACTCCCGGAAGCACCAGCCTAGGTCTGTATGGGAAGAGATCGATGTCTGCGCGGGAAGTTACACCCGAAAGGACCAGCACTGTGTCCAAGCCTGTTTCTATGCCGGCGACTATATCGGTATCCATTCGGTCTCCGATCATAGCTGCTTCATCTGAATGGATATCCAGCATTCTGAGACCGGTTCTCATCATTAGCGGATTAGGTTTGCCTATGAAGTAGGCTTTCTTTCCCGTAGCCATTTCGATAGGCGATATCAAAGCTCTGCATGCAGGAGCGATACCGGTAGTAGTGGGTCCTGTCAAGTCGGAATTTGTACCTATGAGTTTGGCTCCGCCCAGAACCAAGGAGACTGCCTTGTTTACCGTTTCATAATTATAAGAAGGACTTTCTCCCACTATAACGTAGTCCGGTGATTTATCGGTTATAGCGATGCCTTCCTGATATAGGGCTCCGATAAGACCGGAATCTCCTATTACGTAGGCGCTGCACTGAGGCGATTGCTGACTGACAAATTTTGCTGTAGCAAGGGCGCTGGTATAAAAGTGGGTTTCGTCCACATCAAGCCCCATGTTTTTTAATTTCAGCTTAAGTTCCAATGGAGTCTTTCCACTGTTATTGGTCAGAAAAAGGAACTTTTTATCGTTTTTGTAAAGCCAGTCCACGAATTCCTTTACGCCGGGCAGAAGCTTGTCACCGTGATATATGACACCGTCCATATCGCATATAAAACCTCTTTTTGCTCTCAGCTCTTCCATATTTTCACCTCCTTTCCCATTATATTATATACACAGAAGATGAAGTTTACAATCATAGCATGTAAAATGTATGTAAAATATCGGGCTCAGCTGAAATGCCGAGTCTAAATTTTTTTGAAAAAAAGGTTGATTTTTACAGCGGTCCGTGTATAATAATTATATTATTTAAATTTTTATGCACAAATTGACGGGAAAACCCGAAGAAATATGCAAAAAATATTAAAAAAATTTATAAAACAGGAGATATAAAAATGGAAAAGGAAAAAGTTATTCTGGCATACTCAGGAGGCCTTGATACTTCCGTCATCATGGCATGGCTAAAGGAAAACACGGATTTTGACATAATAGCAGTATGCTGTAACGCAGGACAAAAAGAAGATTTCGACGCTATCGAAAAGAAGGCGTTGGCTACAGGAGCCAGCAAGGCTTACACTATTGACATCAGAGAAGAGTTTATAACCGATTTCATTTGGCCTACGTTGAAGGCCGGCGCTGTTTATGAAGGTCAATATATGCTTGGAACTGCTATGGCAAGACCTTTGATGGCAAAAAAATTGGTGGAAGTGGCAGAGAAGGAAAATGCTTTTTACATAGCTCATGGATGCACCGGCAAGGGAAATGACCAAGTTCGTTTTGAGGTGACTGTTAAAGCGCTGAACCCGGCCATCAAGATAATCGCTCCGTGGAGAATTTGGGATATGCAGTCTCGTGAGGAGCTGATAGAATATGCTCAAAATCACGGCATTCCTATCAACCAGACCATAAAGAAGATATACAGCCGCGATGAGAATATATGGCATATCAGCCATGAGGGCGGCGAGTTGGAAAACCCTTGGAATGAACATCTCAACAGCATACACGTCCTCAGCGTACCTCCTGAAGAGGCGCCTGATAAGCCGGAGTATGTGGACATTGAGTTCGAAAAGGGTATTCCTGTAGCTGTAAATGGAGAAAAGATGGATTGCATTTCGCTGCTTACCAAGCTCAATGAAATGGGCAGCAGAAATGGAGTAGGCACAGTAGATATAATCGAAAATCGTCTTGTAGGTATGAAATCCAGAGGCGTTTATGAGACTCCCGGCGGCACAATCCTCTTTGCTGCTCACACCGGGCTGGAACAGCTCATATTGGATAGAGACACGACTCAATACAAAAATATTGTAGCTCAAAAGTTCTCTCAGCTGGTTTACGACGGCCTTTGGTATACGCCTCTCAGAGAGGCTATCAGCGCTTTTGTGGATTCGACTCAGCAGTTGGTTACAGGAACAGTCCGCATGAAGTTGTACAAGGGCTCTGCTGTAGTAGCCGGAAGAAAGGCTCCGTACTCCCTGTATAATGAAGAATTCGCCACCTTCAGCAAGGACGAAGTGTATAACCAGAGCGATGCAGAGGGATTTATCAATCTATTTGCATTACCTTTGAAGATACGCGCTATACAGAAAATCACCGTGGAAGGAGGAGCGTCTCAGAATGAAACTTTGGAAAGGAAGGTTCTCAAAGGCGGCGACTTCATCCGCTGATGAATTTAATGCTTCGATAGGCTTTGACCAGCGACTTTACCAGGAGGACATAGCTGGAAGTATCGCTCATGCTAAAATGCTCGGCAAACAAGGCATCATATCCAAAGAGGAAGCAGAGCTTATAATCGAGACTCTTGAGCAGATCAAAGACGACATAGAAGCCGGAAAAGTGGAATTTACCATAGAGTCAGAAGATATTCATATGAATATCGAAACCATACTTACCGAGAGAATCGGGGATGTAGGCAAAAAGTTGCATACGGCCAGGAGCAGGAACGACCAAGTGGCCGTAGACTTCCGCCTTTACCTGAAAAAAGAAACCGGCGAAATTGACAAGACTTTGCAGGCATTGACCGATACGCTGGTAACGCTGGCAAAGAAGCACACGGATACAGTTATGCCGGGATATACTCACCTGCAAAGGGCTCAACCTGTGACTCTGGCTTATCACTTGCTGGCGTATTATCAGATGTTTTCAAGAGACAGAGAACGTTTCGCTGACTGCCTCAAGCGCATAGACAGGCTGCCTTTGGGAAGCGGCGCGCTGGCTGGAACCACGTATAACACGGACAGGGATTTTTTAGCCAAAGAGCTAGGCTTTTCATCAGTGCTGCCTAACGGCATGGATGCAGTGGCAGATAGGGACTTCGCCATAGAATTTGTAGAATGCTGCGCCGTCACCATGATGCATTTATCAAGATTTTGCGAGGAGCTGATACTCTGGAGCAGCGTGGAGTTCAATTTTATAGAGATAGATGACGCATTCTCCACCGGCAGCAGCATCATGCCTCAGAAAAAGAATCCTGACATGGCTGAGCTGATAAGAGGAAAGAGCGGCAGAGTGTACGGAGATCTGATGAGCCTCCTGACTTTATGCAAGGGACTTCCTATGGCATATAATAAGGACTTGCAGGAAGATAAAGAACCGACTTTTGACGCGGCTGATACGGTAAAGGCTTCCGTTTCCATCTTCACCGAAATGATTTCAACTATGCAGGTCAAAACGGACAACATGGAAAAAGCTGCCAAGTACGGCTACATGAACGCCACCGACGCTGCCGATTACCTTGTGTCCAAAGGCATACCTTTCAGAGACTGTCATGAGATAATAGGCAGGATAGTGCTTTATTGCATAGGGAAGGGCATAGCCATCGAAGAAATGTCCATGGAGGAATTCAAGTCTTTTTCAGATAAGTTTGAAGAGGATATATACGAGAAAATAGATATACGAAATTGCATAAAGGCTAAGAGATCAAAAGGCTCAACTTCTTTTGAAAGCGTAGATGCACAGATTGCTGAGATAGAGGGGTGACTTCCTGCTTATTGAGGTTGCCTTGAAGGCGCATAGCAATATTATGAATGATGTGTTTCTCGCTACTTGATTTTGATATTGGATCGACGGCTGTCTATATAGCCGTGCAGCGAGCTTATAATGGTGCTAACTTTGAAATAAGCAATACTGTAAATGTTTATAAAACGAAAAAGGTGCTGTCTCAAAATGAAATAATCAGAGACAGCATCTATGCTTTCTGCACACTGAATGGCGCGGGATGGAGGCGTAATGTATCAGCATAAGGTTATCATTGTAGAAGAATCTATAGATTATTATTGTTTTAACACACTTGTATAGGTTTGTATGAGTTTGAATAAATATAAATAAATTTTAAACGCAAACTCCACGAATTCTTGAAAATTTTATTGATTCATAGGAGCGACACCTATAAATATGCTAAAATAAGGAAGATTTATAGGTGTAATGGTATTAAGGGACTTTTAAGTTAGCGCATTACAAAACATTTTTAAGTGCATCTGTTGACATATTGCGACAGATTTTCGTACATTTTGACATGATAACCTTAAAATCGACAATTGTACAACCAATAATAGTTCCCTAGCACTTTAAATGTTTATGCATTTATAAAATAAAGTCGTACTCCCTTTAAAAAACTCCTATAAAACTCCTATAAAACTACAAAAAAAACAGCGGTTTATAGGGGCCCATCCTATAAATCATAAAAAAAGGGCTTTTTTATAGGAGCTAGGCATCAGACCTAGCCTGACAAGGCAAGAGCCAAGTAATGGTGGAATTATCAGGTTAAATTAAAAGCAAGAAGGGCAGATGTGGCGAGGCGAAATTCGCCTGACGTGGCGTCTGCTACTAAAAAAGAAGGTTTCTGCGGAAGAGACCTTCTTTTTTTCAGCCTTTTACCGGTTAAAAATGATGTCAGTCATACCGAAAATAAGCTTGATGGTGTAACATAACATCATCCAAAATACCATGATCATCAAAGCCCAACCTCCAATAAGCTTTGTCAATAGGATCGTCTGTTTCGTAAGTAAGGATATAATCACCATAGGTTGATTCAAAGCTATCGTCTGGCTGACCATATAGATCTAACACGGTTTCCTTAGTAGACCATCCCAGCATCATACCACCGGGAAGACGGAGTTCTGTGCCGGAAAAGTCATAATTTCCATATATTATATGGATACCACCTACAATACTATCAGAAATACTTATCGTGTTTTCTGTAGTGTTAAAGGCACAGACACTGATAATTTGTTCACGGTCATTGGTCAAGGAGAACCACTCCCATTCATATGACGCATTCGGCTCGTCCGCACCAGCCAGATAAAGGCCCGCGTCATCCTCGGAGATCTTCCATCCATCGTTAATAAAAGTCGTAAGGGGAACTGGCAATGTATAAACATTACTGTTGATTTGAATCGAAAAACTGTTCCAGTTATCCGGAAGGGCAGCAGATGGAGGATATAAATCTGCCGTTGAGGCATCGAGTTTCGTGATAAATTCCAGTGTCATCAATGTTGAGGTATGCGGCAGATAGGAAACTTTAGCAAATAGATTAAATTCGTTTTCCGACCATAACTCACGTCCCTCTTTTAACAGTCTTTCGCTGATATTAAAGGATTGGCGTTCGCCGGTAATGTCCACACCGCGCAAGTAGTATCTGGTCGGATTATCTCCCACCCCCATCTCATCATCAAATTCCAGACGATCTAAATATGTGGTTTCCGGACACTTGAGATAGGATATATCTAAAATAAGTGGGCGAATAAGGAAAAAAGCGGCAATTGTACAAAGTATGATAACCACTGTTCTTCCGAATTTTTGTTTGAATGATGTATCCGGCTGAATCAGCTTTACGACGAAGACCAGGGCAATAATTATCGCCAATAGTCCTAAACAGCCATTGACAATTACAGTTTGAATAAAACCTGTGATTCCGATGGTAAAAGTATCGGAATTCACAAACCAATCCATCGCTCCAAAGATGGCAATCGGTAAAAAAATAACGATTACAAGGAATAAAACGAATAGTTTCATCTCTTTTTTTTCAGATTTGCTGCCTGGTAATCTTTTGCTGGTTTTGTTATCTTTCATATCGTTTGTTTTTCTGTTATTTATCTCTCTTATTTATGAATAAAGCTATAAATTTCATCCAGTTGCTGCCATGTCAATGGGGTAACGTCCTCTACTTATAGTTATAGCACTTAGCTCGCTCGATGACATGAAAACACGGTAAAGCGTTCGTAAATTTTGTGATAAGTTAAAAAAGGTTTGTTAAATCATAATTTCCACAACAAATCCAATTGACTCTGTCCATGAGTCTTGACGGATAGCTGCTTATTGTAACGGAATTTTATATGGACTTAACTTATCCGCGATAGAAAACAGGCAAGAGTCAAGGCATAATTATACTATATTAGTATATCTAAACAACGCCTGCCGGTATGCGAAAGAGATGTCGAGGCAAACGGACATCATTGTTGCGACAGTGGGCTGAATGGAGTTTCCAAACCCTCAGAAAGGAGAGTGCATTGATGGCTGAAAAACGAGCTGTCCGCTTTGGGAAATGGCTGATCAAGGTTGCGATATCTTATATGGTGTTTATTGGTATTGGCTGGCTGCTCGGGCGGATTCCGGCCGGACGATTCGGCTTGCCCGAAGAAATGTTACTGAATCTGAGAATGTTTCTCATGATTCTGGGTCCCATCTATCTCACACTGATCGTAAAAATTGTTCTGACAATTCTGGCCGCAATAAAACACAGAGAAAAAGATACAGCCGAGCAAAACAGTGGCGTTTTGTTTGCCGTAACCGCCATATTGCTGCTTGTAAATCTGTCCAATGCCCAGACCATAGCTGATTTGAGCAGCGGGCTCATAGAAGGCAAAGGGTTGAAAAGCCTGAACAGGAGCCAACGATATACCTTAAAGGGCAAGCGGTTTTTAAATATTTTTCTTCCCATCGCCTTTTATATGCTTATCTTGGAGATTCTGACCTTGCTGGTCTGCATTGTTACCTTTGAGCCTCTACACGACACGACAAATAGAGCTTTTATTTTTACTATCGCCCTGACAGCCCTGCTTCTGCTGTTGATCCCTATCATCCTCACATTTATCTCCGGGTTTAAAGGGGATAAGGCGGAACATGAAGAAAAGCGGGAAAAGGAACGGCAGGCTGCTGTTGCGTCCGGCGACCTGGTTCTGGAAACTGATCCTATTCGCCGCAGGAAGTATCTACGGCTGCCAAAGCTGCTTGCGCTGCTGGTTTGTCCCGGCGTGTTATTGCTTTCTTTTCTCGTCCTGTTTTTTACTCAAAATGCTCAGGATTATCTGGCGGTCTTTCTGTTGCGCCGGCTGTTCATGGCTCTGGCTGCCGCATCCCTATTCGCTGTAATTCCTCTTTTGATGTACTGGGCAAACTGTTCAGGCACATCTTTGGTACAGCGCGTGTATCTATCGGAAAACAGGCTCTGCTATACCGGTTACAGAGGCAGCATGGATGAACGAGTCGAGTTCGCCTTTGTATTGCTCCGATTAGAAAGCTTTCGTGTAGAAAAACGCTCAATCCGTATCCGAGGAACATTTGCACGGATACCTATGGTGTATATAAGAAAAATTGTATTCACAAGACTATATGGATACCGCGTACTTTTTCGGAAGAGCAGGAGCGCGTTCTTCTGGATTATTTAAAATATTAATAGGTGAAAAAAACCCGCTGTGCTGATATAATGGTTTTATTATGAAACAGAGAAAAGAGATAAAGAAACGCAGCAAAAAATCATTGAAGAACCATTACGCTATATTTTTGGCCGCGTGCCTTATAGCGGCTTTTTTAGGCTCTGAATTTTCCAGCTCCCTTAACATTTCATCTGCAGATGATCAGCTTGTTCAGTCAATCGAGACGGAGGAAGATTTTCAAACTAGAGTAAGCGGAATTACATGGACTGACGTATTGGAAATTATAGCTGAAAACGGCACCGATGCAGGACGAGAAGTGACTAAACAGACAGAGGAGGAAGAGATAAGAGAGTCAGAGGACGGAAATCCCATGTTTGAGCGCAGCAGAGGAGTGCTTGCCAATGTGGTCAATCAATTGAGCTCAGGCTCCATAGTGGTTACTCTTGTAGCAGCCATAGCTTCCATTACAGGCTCGGAAAATATGGGAGTACTCATATTAATAATCCTTGGAGCTGCCATTAACTTCGGCTTCTGGTTTTTTGTCATCAACACTTTTAGCGTAGCGATGAGAAGAGTATTTATGGAGGGAATGATATATGAAAAAGTGACGCTTCAGCGCTTTTTATTCCTTATACGGGTGAAAAGGTGGTTTAAGGCGTCTCGCACTATGCTGCTGGAATACATTTTCTATACATTGTGGTGTCTCACCGTGATTGGTGGCATTGTCAAAAGATATTCATATTTCCTTGTGCCTTACATAGTTGCCGAAAACCCCGATATAAAAGCACGTCAGGCCATAACTCTTTCTCGAAAAATGATGAAGGGACATAAATGGGAATGCTTCAAATTGGAGCTTTCCTTCGCAGGCTGGTGGCTCCTTGGGGCTGTGACTATGGGTATATTTAATGTGTTATTTACCAACCCTTATAAGATAGCGGCTTTTACAGGATATTACGCTCAGCTAAGAGTTCAGGCAAAGGAAAACCACATCGAGGGAGCCGAGCTTTTGAACGACAGATACCTTTATGAAAAAGCCGATGAAATGCTTATCGCTTCCAAGTATGGAGAAGTAATCAGCGTTATGGAATCGCCTGAAGATGAAAAGGAAGCGCTGACCGGATGGAGAGGATTTTTGGCAAATAATTTCGGCGTAATTGTCATGCGAAGACAACAGGACAGAATGTATGAAAGACATCAAGCAGAATATGTCCGCATACATGAACTGATAGACGATGTGCAGGGACTTGCCTATCCTACAAGGCTTTATCCTATGCCTGAAGAGGAACGCCGTAAGCTGGTACAGTCAATTAACTACATGCGCCATTACACAGTGTGGTCGCTGATGGCAATCTTTTTGGCGATGTCCTTTGTGGGATGGCTGTGGGAAGTAAGCCTTCATCTTATAACTGACGGCGATTTTGTGAACAGGGGAGCGCTTCACGGACCTTGGCTGCCGATATATGGCACGGGCTCCGTTCTCATCCTCACGGTACTCAATCGGCTCAGGCAGAAGCCTATACTGGAATTTACCGCTATCGTGGTGCTATGTGGATTCCTGGAATACATGACTTCACTTATAATGGAAATCGTTACAGACGGCATGAGATGGTGGGATTACAGCGGATATTTTCTTAATTTAAATGGCAGGATATGTGCGGAGGGACTTCTGGTATTCGGCATAGGAGGTCTTGCGATCGTGTATTTTATCGCGCCGGTCATAGATGATATCTTAAGGCGGCTCAATGAAAAAAAGGTAATGACTGTCTGTGCGACATTGATGCTGATATTTGCTGCTGACGCAGTTTATTCTCAGTTTTACCCCAATACGGGAGAGGGAATAACCAACATAGAAAAAAACGATAGTGCAGAGACAGCACAGAAAGGAATAACAGGTAGGTCAGATGAAAGCGCTAGTATATAAAGGAAATGGTATTATCGATATGGAAGACAGGCCAATGCCTGAGCTAAATGATGAAAGAGATGCCATAGTTAGAGTAACTTTGACATCAATATGCTCCAGCGATATACATATAAAACACGGAGCTGTGCCAAAAGCCAGGCCTGGTGTTATATTGGGACATGAGTTTGTCGGCCGTGTGGAAAAAACGGGAAGCATGGTGAAAAAAGTAAAGCCTGGCGACAGGGTGTCAGTCAACGTAGAGACTTTTTGCGGCGAATGCTTTTTCTGCAAAAAAGGATATGTAAATAATTGCACAGACAAAGACGGAGGCTGGGCTCTGGGCTGCCGTATAGACGGCGGACAGGCGGAATACGTAAATGTGCCTTTTGCCGATAACGGACTTACGATTATACCGGACAATATTACAGACGAGCAGGCGCTTTTCAACGGAGATATTTTGTCAACAGGTTTTTGGGCTGCCAGGCTAGGCGAGATTAGGCCAGCTGATACGGTAGCTGTCATAGGAGCTGGACCGACAGGACTTTGCACAATGATGTGTGCCAAACTTTACACGCCGGCGAGGATAATAGCTATAGATATTGATGAACACAGGCTTGCCTTGGCAAAGGAAAAAGGGCTAGCTGACGTTACTTTGACAGCCGGAAAAGACGATATCGAAGCCGCTGTATTTTCATTAACGGAAGACAGGGGCGCTGATGTGGTGTTTGAAGCAGCCGGCGGGCGGGATACATTTCAGACTGCGTGGAAGATAGCAAGGCCTAATGCCACAGCAGTAATCGTGGCTATGTATGAAGAACCGCAGATGCTGCCGCTCCCCGACATGTACGGGAAAAATCTTATCTTCAAAACAGGCGGAGTGGACGGAAGCTTTTGCAGAGAAATAATGGAATTGACAGCGTGTGGAAAATTGGACGCCAGTTTTCTGATTACTCACAGGTATAGGCTGGACGATATAATGGAAGCGTATAAACTATTTGAGAACAAAGAAGATAACGTTATTAAGATTGCCATCAAGCCGTAAGGATAACGAGACAATGCGACGGTGCGGCACACTATGGTGCGACAATGCGAAAATATAAAACTACTATATATAAAAGAAAGGATTGAATCGTGAAATGATAATAACAAGTTTTGAGCAGATAAAGGAAAATATGCATGTGAACACAAAGCGAACTGTGGCTGTGGCATCGGCTGTGGAGGATAAAACTTTGGAAGCCGTAATGCGGGCTCACGATGAAGGATTAGTGGACTACATATTGACAGGTCCTGCGGACGAGATAATCGCCACAGCAGACAAGATAGGACGTGACATTGACAAGGAAAGAATAGTGAATACTGCTGATGACCAGGAATCGGCGGCAAAAGCGGTTGAACTGGTGCGAGCGGGAGAAGCGGATTTTCTGCAAAAGGGTCTTTTGCATACATCTACGCTGCTTAAAGCTGTTGTAAACAGAGAAAATGGTCTTCGTACAGGGAAAATGATGAACTTTGTGGCAATGTTCCAGACGTCGTCATACCATAAACTGTTTGCTATCACCGACGGAGGGATGCAGATAGCGCCTACGCTGGAACAGAAAAAAGGAATAATAGAAAATACGGTGGAGCTTTTTCACAGCTTTGGAGTCAAAGAACCAAAAGTGGCGTGTATGTGCGCTGTGGAGGAGATCAACCCTAAAATGCAAGAAACCGTAGAGGCGGCGGCTCTTAAAGAGATGAACATAACAGGGGATATAAAAGGCTGTATAGTAGAAGGCCCTATTTCCTTTGACCTTGCCATGATTCCAAAGACAGCAAAAGTTAAGAAGTTTTCCAGCCCGGTAGCAGGAGATGCTGATATAATTTTGGCGCCGGGGATCGCAGCAGGAAATATGCTGATAAAATCCTTGTACACTTTCGGAGGTGCAGTGATGGGAGGAGTTGTGCTGGGCGGCGCTTGCCCTGTCTCCATGACTTCAAGAGACTCCAGCGTAGAAAGTCGCATGTCGTCTCTTTTGCTGAGCTGCAGCATACTTCAGAGAAAATAGGATGAAAAATATCTTCGACTCGGCCGGTTGAAAGTGGATACTGCAGGCAATGGCAGTAGAAAAGGCAAAAACCCACGATTTTGCTTTTCTGTGTTAGAATCGTGGGGCAAAAACCTACGATTTTCAAATTTTTATTCAAATCGTGGGGCTGTGTGCGACAACGAATAGCCGCCAAGCGCCTTAAGAACACTTCTGCTGAGCCTTCATTGTTAAGATATCGATTTTAAATTACTTTTTTCAACACGATTCGATATAAATCGACGAAGTTCGCAGAGCACAGGGACATCAAACTTTATCACTAAAATCACTGAGCTTCAGAGCACCCCCACGATTTTTTCACAAAAAATAAGAATCGTGGGTTTTTGACCCACTTTTTCTATAGAAAAAAAGAAATCGTGGGTTTTTGTTGCATTTGCTACAACATGGTATTCATCGTCTCTATCGCGCGGGATATGACGTTTGCGTCAGGCGAACCATCAAAGCTTTTAGCTTTGCTTACCATTCCCCTCCCCACGATTTTTCGCCAGGAACCTCCTGTGTCAAGCTTTTTGCTTTTATTGTTTCGGCGGTGAAAATACCTGCTTTCTTCTGAACGATGATTTTAAAGAACATACTACAGGTTGACAGAGGGATTTTTCCGTAATTATAATAGACACGTAAACAGGTGGGAACAGACACCGCATTAAGAAAACGTGAGGGAAGACGCATGAAAAAGAAATCATGGAAGATTTTTCAGATAATTCAGTTGATTGTTTTTTTAGGACTGAGCATTTTTATATTAATCAGAACTGTAGATGGAACCGGAGCAGTTGAGACTCCGCAGGCGAAGCTTATTGGCCTTGTAGCATGGACGGCATTTTATCTGGCAGTTTTGGTGATAGAATGGGGAATATATTTTTTAGTTAAAAGGCGCGGGTAAGTCGCGAGGAGGAGGGAAATATGAAAGTATATATCAGCGCAGATATTGAAGGAGTAACAGGTGTGACTTCCTGGAACGAAACAGAGCTTGGAGACAAGGAACACGCAGCGGCGGCGCTGCAAATGACGAAAGAAGTCTTGGCGGCGTGCGAAGCGGCAACTCAATGGGGAGCCGACCAGATAATGATCAAGGATGCCCACGATTCAGCAAGAAACATGATTACAGAAATGTTTCCCGACAATGTGACTTTTGTGCGTGGATGGACCAATACGCCCGAGTCCATGATGGCAGGCATAGATGAAACTTTCGACGCTGCCATCTTCATCGGTTATCACAGCGGAGCGGGATATAATGGGAACCCCCTTTCTCATACCATGAACAGAGGCAACAACTATGTTAAGATCAACGGAAAAAAAGCAGCGGAATTCGACATGAACGCTTATATAGCAGCTTACTACGACGTGCCGGTGGTTTTCGTCAGCGGAGACCAGGAACTTTGTGACCACGCTGTCAAGCTGGTACCGGCTATCAGAACGGCAGGCGTAAAGTACGGTATAGGTAACGCCACCTTCAACATGTCATGCGAAAAGGCGTGCAGATTGATTAAAGAGGGAGTGAAAGAAGGTCTTCAGCACATAGATGAATGCCGCATAAAGTCGCCTTCGCAGTTCGAGATGGAAATAAACTTCAAAGAAAGTGTAAACGCGCTGAGAGCTTCCTTTTACCCCGGCGTAAAACAGCTGGATGCCAATACTGTTATCTACACAGGCAAGGACATTCAGGATATGATGACGGCAAGGATGTTTATACTTTAAAGGCGCTTTTCGCGTTGGATGTAAATTTTGTTAGGAGTAGAAATATGGCAAAGATAGTAGAGGTGGTAGCTCGAAACTCCACATTGATACAGGATTTATTAAAAGTATGGGAGAGTTCAGTCAGAGCAACACATTTATTTCTGTCAGAAGATGAAATTAATAATATCAAAAAGTATGTTCCGGAGGCGCTTTTAGGCGTTCCTCATTTGGTCGTCGCAGAAAACGAAAACGGCAATCCGATAGGATTTATGGGGATTTCAGGGCACATGCTGGAAATGTTGTTTATCTCCAATGACAGCAGAGGAAAAGGGACTGGCAAGCAGTTGCTGCGATACGGGATTGAAAATTATTCCGTCAGCGAGCTGGCTGTGAATGAGCAGAATCCTCTTGCGAAAGGGTTTTATGAGCATATGGGATTTACGGTTTATAAAAGGACGGAATTAGATGAACAAGGGAATCCTTATCCGCTGCTGTATATGAAAAAAATAATGGAGAACCAATGAAAAAGGCATATTTTAGCTGGAGCAGCGGTAAAGATTCTGCACTGGCGTTATATGAAGCTATTGAAAGCGGAAAATATAAGGTGGAAACTTTATTTTCTGCTGTAGAAAAGAATAACGACAATATTGCCATGCACGAGACTGGCGCGGATCTATTGAAGAAGCAGGCAGAGGCAATAGGCATTCCATTAACTTTATTACATTTTGACTCATCATGGCCAGAAGAAAGTTATAGCGCAGCTATGCAAGTCAGCATAGACAAGTTAAAGGCTAGAGGTATTACGACGGCGCTTTTTGGAGACATATATTTAGAAAATATTAAAAATAAACGCGTAGCGAGCTGCGCCGCAGCAGGAATAGACGCGGAATTTCCGCTGTGGAAAATAAAGCCAAGGGAAATAATGGAACGCTTTATATCGCTAGGGTTTAAGGCTATAATTACATGTGTAGACAATGCTGTTTTGCCGGAAAAGTTTCTGGGAAAAGCGCTCGACAGGGATTTCTTAAAAGAGTATCCTGACAACCTGGATATATGCGGGGAAAACGGCGAATACCATTCCTTCGTCTATGACGGGCCAGTTTTTCGTTATCCGTTAGAGTTTACTATTAAACGTAGATTTTACAGAGAATATGAGGAAAACGAGTCGGCTGGACCACATAGATATTGCTATTTGGAACTGATATGAGGGATGAAAGACTTATGTGTGGAGTGCATAAAAAATTGCCGTCAAAGGGTATTGTAGAATCGGAAAAGCCCGGAGGTACATGGAGTTAAGTCAGCATATTATCGTGACAGATTATAACAAGCTTTGGTTTATCTGCGGTCTGTAAATATGCTAAAATAAGGAAGATTTATAGGAGCCAGATCCGGTCAGGCAAGTACGACAAGTCCTCCAAGAGGGCGCCCAAAAGTCATGAAATGACTTAGAGCGCCCTCTTTTTGTTCGCCCGACATGGGCGGACTCTAACGGGTGAAAGTCCCGAGTGCGCGTAGGCAACGACGAAGCATATAGCTGAACAGCAAGGGTGTCCATCGTGAGGTGGAATCTGGAGGAAGCTGAAGGCAAACCTCTGGCCTGACGAACAGGAACCACATATAAGGCTGGGAAATACGGATAAGGCGGCAAAAGACGCTGAAGTCCAAAAGTTGCCGGAAGTACCAGTAAATGTGGCAGGTAGATGGAGGGAAAGAGTCCGCACCTTAAGCGGGGAGGTCTCACAGGCGGTTCCATTAGCCGTAGTAACAACGAACTGTGAGAAGTCAGCAGAGGTCGTAGTAGTGAAGAAGTTCCTGTAATGGGAATGGAGCGAAGGACCGAACAATCAAGCAGTTGAAGTACGTTCCACTTCGTAGCCG
>CDZQ01034448.1_pt1 | contig 57721 bp, 70 predicted proteins | sample 554831 | NCBI WGS metagenome assembly CDZQ01 (sample SAMEA3182112, study PRJEB8094) | gut metagenome | biome: human; feature: gut; material: Stool; isolation source: human stools | place: Canada | collected 2013-05-06 | reverse complement strand
GGCTATTTCTGGACAAAACAGCTTGGCCTTAACAATAAAAAATCCTGGTGTGATCTATATAAAACATGGGAAATCCAAAGAGATACAATAGCCAATAATATTATTAAAATACATATCCAGAAATGAGGAAAACTAAAAATTAGGGAAGCCCTATATTTTGCTTTTCTAAAGAATTGTTTAATTTTAAAAATCTTTAAGGTATTACCACCATCGCTCAAAGAGTATTTATATTATTTTACTATAGCTAAAGCACTGGCTCAAGACACAAAGCGAAAAAGTGGCCAAGGTTATATAACCTTGGCCACTTTTTCATTTTGACATCAGAGCCACACCATGACGGCAAAGCCGCCTTTGAAAAAGTAGGTGTTCGTGTAATGTCCATTTGGAATATCGCAACACTATAGATGCCAAGCAAATCCGGATAGGTATCCTTCGTCTATACGAACTATCTGTGCAACTTCAAGCATTTTCCATATATAGGTTGCTTGAATTTCACGTGAAAAAGCTTCGCCATTGCGCTTAATAAATGTAAAAGTGTCAATACCCTTGATGTCCTTCTAAGCCATATAATTTACTAAGTATTTCCTCCTATATATTAGCAAAAAAAGCCGCTATTTGCAAGAATAGGACGGATAATATCTGCCCAATAACCCTACATTATCTAATCCTTTATAATGGAGTTAAATATCTACATTTTAACTACACCATTAGAAAGGAATGATAAGGATGAAAAGCAGAAACTATTCGGAATCTGAAAAATTCGCAGCAGTTGAACGCTTTTTAGTCGGTGGAGAATCCGTAGCGACGATTGCCGCTGACACTGGTATCTCCAGAAGTACTCTCTATGCTTGGATCAAGTCCGCACAGATTGAGCCGGGTATGTTAGAGTTTACTCGCAAAAATTTTCGGATGCTGGAAGCAAAGGCCAAACGTCTGGAAGGAATCGTGGAAATATTACAAATCGCAAACTGTACCGCCAACGCACCTCTCAATGAAAAACTCCAAGCGTTAGAAGAACTCCATGGCCAATACAATGTGCATATACTCTGTGACGCGCTGAAAGTTCCCCGCGGAACATTCTACAATTATATCTTCCGGAACAAACGGGACAATACTTGGTATGCAAAGAGAAGAGAGGAACTTCGGATCAGAATTCAACAAATCTATGATGAAAGTAAGCAAATCTTTGGAGCAGGAAAGATTACCGCAGTTATGAAAGAGGAAGGTTATAAAGTCAGTCAGGAAATGGTTCGGGAACTCATGCGGGATATGGGCCTGCTAAGCATTCGACAGGATGCTAAAAAGGTCTATGCCAAAGAGCGACGCAGTTTGAAAAATCATTTAAACCAGCAATTTGAGGTAACGCGGCCAAATGAAGTATGGGTCAGTGATGTTACATATTTTCTTTGTAAGGATATCAAGTACTACATCTGTGCCATTATCGATTTGTATGCCAGGCGAATTGTAGGCTATCGAGTTGGAAAGCGTAACAGCACACAACTTGTGAAAAGTACATTCAAGCAAGCATACGAATCCCGCAAGCCTGCAGGACAACTGCTATTCCATACAGACCGGGGGAGCAATTATCGCTCTTATGCCATGTGCTCGTATCTTAGGGAGTTTGGCGTGATACAATCATTTTCCAAGGCGGGAGTTCCCTATGATAATTCCGTAATGGAGTCCTTTTTCTCCTCGTTGAAACGAGAAGAACTGTACCGAACAAAATACCGCTCTGAAGCAGAATTCAGAGCGGCAGTAGATGCGTATATGGTGTTTTACAACGAGCGCAGACCTCACGCTAAAAACGGTTACAAGACACCAATGAAACTGGAATCTATCTATTTTGGCGAGCAAAGGGAGCCAGAGACCATGTCCTGAACAAAGGGGTTCAGATTGATTGTTTTCGCTGTTTTACGGCCTAAAATTCAACGATTTATCAAGAATGTCCGAAAAGGAGATTGCTCCTTGAAGCCCTGAATCCCTTATAAATCAAAGGAAACAAGAAAAACACCATTGATGTCCGAACCTTGGGGGGTTCAGATGTCAATGGTGTTTTCATTTGGTGGAGGCGGGGGGAGTTGAACCCCCGTCCGAAAACGTTTGAACGGGAACTTCTCCGGGCGCAGACGGTTTTTTAAGATTCCCTTCCCCAAGCGCGAGCCGTCACGCTCAGAGGGTCGGTAGCTTCATGATGCATGGTGCGCTCAAAGCTTTGCGCACGCACGGTCCCCACTCAAATGACGCCCCAATCCGGCTCGTGGGCCTTCCGGTTGGAACGGTCGCGGGCTAGTTAGGCCGCGACGAGTTCGCAGTTATCGTTGTTCTTTAATTTATAAAGAGTGCCCGTTTTTAGAAGGTCAGGCGCCTTCGCCCGCTATTCCCGCCTCCGCGTCCCCGTCGAAACCGGTACGCCCCCATGTCGTCGGAGCAAGCTGCGCTCCGTTTCATCCGCCTAACGGCGGATATACACTCTGCTCCGCTGCTCCGACTCTCCCCGGCAAAGCCGCATTGCTGGGCTCCGCCGGGGTAACGTGGGAACGGGAGCAAGCTGCGCTCCGTTTCATCCGCCTAACGGCGGATATACACTCTGCTCCGCTGCTCCGACTCTCCCCGGCAAAGCCGCATTGCTGGGCTCCGCCGGGGTAACGTGGGAACGGGAGCAAGCTGCGCTCCGTTTCATCCGCCTAACGGCGGATATACACTCTGCTCCGCTGCTCCGACTCTCCCCGGCAAAGCCGCATTGCTGGGCTCCGCCGGGGTAACGTGGGAACGGGAGCAAGCTGCGCTCCGTTTCATCCGCCTAACGGCGGATATACACTCTGCTCCGCTGCTCCGACTCTCCCCGGCAAAGCCGCATTGCTGGGCTTCGCCGGGGTAACGTGGGAACGGGAGCAAACTGCGCTCCGTTTCATCCGCCTGACGGCGGAAAAACCAAAATTGACGGCTGCCGCCTCAGGCCTTCTCCGGCGCGGGATAGTCCACACCGAAGGTCTCCACGGTGACGGCCTTGATCCGCTGCTCCGCCCGGGGGCGGTCCATGCGGTCCCGGGGCTGGTTCACGATGGCGTCGGCCACGTCCATGCCCTCGGTCACCTTGCCGAAGGCCGCGTACTCCCCGTCCAGGTGGGGGGCCTTCTCCACCATGATGAAGAACTGGCTCCCGGCGGAGTTGGGGTTCATGGCCCGGGCCATGGACAGCACGCCCCGGTCATGCTGGAGGCTGTTCGAAAAGCCGTTGTGGCTGAACTCCCCGCGGATGGAGTAGCCGGGGCCGCCCATGCCGGTGCCGTCCGGACAGCCGCCCTGGATCATGAAGCCGGGGATCACCCGGTGGAAGATGAGCCCGTTATAAAAGCCGGACTGCACCAGGCTGACAAAATTGTTGACGGTGTTGGGGGCCACCTCGGGATAGAGTTCGGCCACCATCTTTCCACCGTTTTCCATCTCAATGGTCACAATGGGGTTCTGGGCCATGGGAAACACTCCTTTCTGTTGGGGGAGTATCGTAGAATACCACACTCCCCATGCCGTGTCAAGTGAGAATATGTGGATCTTACCGGCGCCGCTCCTTCAGGGTGCGGTCCATCTCCCGCTTGGCGTCCCGGGCGGCGGCGGCAGAGCGCTTGTCGTAGAGCTTTTTGCCCTTGCACAGGCCCACCGACAGCTTGATGTGGGGCCCGCGGAAATAGACCGACAGGGGCACCAGAGCGTAGCCGTCCTGCTTCACCTTGGCGTAGAGCCGGAGAATCTCCCGCTTGTGCATCAGCAGGCGGCGGGGGCGCACCGGGTCCCGGTTGAAGATATTCCCCTTCTCATAGGGGCTCACATGGAGGCCGTGGACCATCATCTGCCCGTCCTTGATGATGCAGAAGGAGTCCTTCAGATTCACATTGCCCATGCGGATGGATTTGACCTCCGTGCCGCAGAGCTCGATGCCGGCCTCATATTGCTCCTCCACGAAATAGTCGTGGTAGGCCTTGCGGTTGGACGCGATCTGCTTGACTGCCGCGTGGTCCAAGGGCGCGCCTCCTTTCCTGAGGGTGACGGTATGCCGTGCCGGGAAAACTGTGGGCCGCGGCAGCGGCCTGACCGGCAGAGATGATTATAACACATTCCGCCGGGCTTTAAAAGGGGTTTTTGTCCCCGGGGAGGGGCGGCACCGTGCTCCGGCGGTACCGGGCCAGAGGGAGGGGGACCCCCATCCACCGCGCCACCTGCTCGTCCGACCACTCGGCGCACTCCCGCAGGTCGGCATCGTCATACAGGAGGTCCACTGCGAAGCGGTGGGCCTCGTTTTCATATTTGTTGGCCACCATGCAGGTGTTGCGGTCCATAAACAGGCGGTTGAGGCCCCGGTGGAGGAAGTGGTGCCCCAGCTCGTGGGCGCACACCAGGCGCTGCTGAGGCTCGTCCAGGCAGGCATTGACATAGACAATGGTGCGCCGCTTCACATACTGGCGCAGGCCCCGCATCTCCACCAGCGGGGCGCGGATCACAATGAACCCAAGCTCCTCCGCAATGCGGAAGGGGTCCCGTGTGCCATGCTGCGCCGCCACTCTATTTGCGAGTGCCTTCGTGTCCATTCAAGCCTCCTCTTTGGGCCCGCGGTACTTTTTGGGGGTATAGGTCTCCTTGTTTCTCAGACGGGCGGCCTCCAGGCCCAGCTTCATGGCTGCGGTGAGAGAGTCCCTGGCCTCCGGGGACATGGGCACCCCGTCGAACATCAGGTCCCCGCTGTTCTCCAAGTCCCCCATGATGCGCTCCACCTCCCGGGCCACGTCGCGGCGCTCCCGCTCCGTCAGGGTGGGGCGGCCCCGCCCGGCGGGCAGGTCCTCCAGCACCTCATAGGGGCTGACGCCGAAATACTCCGAGAGCTTCCGCACCACCTCCGGCGAAGGCTCCTTGGCCTCGTTGGCCTTCCACTTGGACACCAGGGACTTGCTGATCCCGGCCTCCACGGCGGCCCGGGTGGGGACCACGCCCTTCCGGCGGCAGAGCTCCAGAAACCGATCATAAAACACAAAATCACCCCGTTCCATTTGTGCACCCCGACAAAGTTCCCAAAATTCATAAAAATGGGTGGACAAGTTGAAAACGATGAACTATTATGGGGACAGGAGGTTGAAAAACGAGAACTTACGTTGAATGTTGGATACCAACGCGTCCAGCATACCACATATGTTGCTGGTTTTCAACCAAAAACAAGGGAGAAGTTGAATTTTGTGCAAAACGATGAACGGATTTCCGGCTACAAGAGGAGGATACCAGATGAAGGGTCCCATAAAACGGACTTTTGAACGGGCGGGCCAGATTCCGCCGCCCTGGAGCGACCCCCAGGACCAACGCCCCTGGGCCTGGTGCCGGCGGTGCCTGGGCGAGATCTACGCCCCCACGGCGGACGGCGCGGCCCTGTGCCGCCAGTGCCGGCGGGAGAAGCGGGGCGGAGGCGGGTGAAGAACAGCTTTGTGCTCTATCACGACTGGGAGGAGCCGGTGAAGCTCCTCACCGACGCGCAGGCGGGGGCGCTGTTCAAGGCCATCTTCGCCTATGAGAAGCGGGGGGAGGAGCCCCCGGAGGACCCGGCGGTGCGGATGGCGTTCCGGTTCATCCGGACGGCGCTGGACGAGAACCGGGTCAAGTACGAGGCCCGGGCGAGGAAGAACCGGGAGAACGGCCTGCTGGGCGGACGGCCCAGAAACCCAGTGGGTTCTTGGGAAAGCGGCAAAAGCGGATACTGAGCCTGCGTCTGTCTCTGACTCTGTATCTGCTCCTTTCTGAGGAAAGGAGGCGCGAGGCCGTTTGGGCGGATTTGTGGAAAACCCGGTGGAAAACCGGGAGAGAGGAGGTGGGGACCGTGCGGGACCCCATGGGATTTCGGGGCGTGCGGCCGGTGGACCCGGACTGCTACGCCCAGCCGGGGCGGCGGCCCTGGCGGGAAGCGGAGAGACCGGCCAGGGCGGAGCGGGGCGGCGAGCCCCAGTGGAAGATCGACTACTGCCTGGAGCGGTGCCCCCTGCCGCGGGAGAAGTGCCGGGGCAGAGGACTCTGCCCGGCGAGAGAGGAGCGGGAGACATGAGTAAACCGAGGTACGACTGGTGGAGCTATGTGAAGGGAATGATCCGGCGCTATCCGGAGCTGCGGCGGCGGTACGGCGCGCTGCGGGAGGGGCGGCTGACGGCGGACTACTCCGGGATGCCCCGGGGCGGCGGAGACGGGCGGGCGGTGGAAGGCCTGGCCATCCGGGAGCTGCCCAGCACCAGCCAGCGGGAGTATGAGGCCGTGCGCCGGGCGGTGGAGACCACCGAGCACTACCGCAACGGGCAGGAGCGGCTGAAGGTGATCGAGCTGGTGCTGTGGAAAAAGACCCACAACCTCCAGGGCGCCGCCCTCCAGATCCCCTGCCATGTGGACACCGCCAAGGTCTGGCATGGGGATTTTATCCGCCTGGTGGCCAGCTATTACGGCCTGATGGATGAGTAAGAAGCGCGGAGTGCCTGGGAACAGGCACAAAAAGGCCGCCCCGGGAGGGGCGGCAAAGGAAATGCATGGGGGAGAACAATGGGAGGCGGTCAGTTCTTGGTGCGTTTGGCGACGTAAATGAGATAGGCTGTGCCTAAAAAGCCAGCGATAGCGCCCAGAATCATCCAGAGTTCTTCAAGGCCCAGCCCTGCCGCCAATGCACAAAGGCTCAGAAAACCCAAGCAATAAGCCGCATAGGCAATAAACGCTTTATTGGGCAAAAGACATCACCCCTGCTTCACTTGATAATCCAATCATAACAGAATGCAAGAACGCAGTCAAGGAAAGGAGACCACACAGATGGCGGAGGGTATCAACACGAGGGAACTGAACAAGGGGTCCGAGAGACGATAAAAGGGCTGAGGAAGGTCACGATTAAACTGACACCGCAAGGAGAACAACGGGAGGCGGTCAGTTCTTGGTGTGCTTGGCGACATAAAAAACAAAGGGACTACAGATGATGCCCGCGATAGCGCCGAGGATCATCCAGGTCTCGGGAAGGGCCAGTCCGCAGGCCAGTGCTACAAGACTGGAAATTAACAGACAAACACCTGCGTGGTAAATAAAAGCTTTATTGCTTATCAAGAAGATCACTCCCATTCAACCTGATAATCCAATGATAACAGAATTTAAAAACGCGGTCAAGGAGAGGAGACAATACAGATGGCGGAGGGTATCAACACGAGGGAGCTGAACAAGGGCGTCAAGGAGGCGGCCAAGGAGCTGGGCAAGCTGGAGAAGGCACTGCCGGAGGTCACCCAGGGCATCGGCAAGCTGGAGCGCGGCGCGGAGGAGGCGGGCTCGACCCTGGCGGAGAGCGGGAGGCCCTTCACCAAGCCGGAGGACAGTGGGACGGCGGGGGCCTCCAGGCTGGCGGACGGCTCGCAGAAGGCGCTGTTGGACAATCTGATTAAGTCCGGCATGTGGTCGATGGTAGAGAAAGGAACAGGAGGTGTGCTGGAAACTGATATCTCCAGCCTGTTGGGCGACACGGCGGGGAGCATGGCGTCCCACATCGTGTCGGACGCGGGGACCGGGCTGATGTTCGGGCTGCTGAACGCCACGGCGGCGGGGGGCGGCATCGCCGGCGCGATGGGGGGCCTGGGGAGCGTTCTGGGCGGCCCGGTCGGGGGGCTGGTGGTGGGCACCCTGTTCGGCGTGGCGGAAGGGATCGTGGAGTCCTTCGAGAAGCAGGACCAGGCCTTCCAGGACTATGTAAAGAGCCAATACGACCGGGTGATGCAGGAGCAGCAGGCCATGCTGCAGCGGGGCACCACCCTGGCGGCGGGAGACGAGGAGTACCAGGCGGCCATGCGCGGCCTGGAGGAGGCCCAGAACGAGCTGGAGAAGCTGATGGGTCAGGGCTTTATCGACACCCGCAAGGATGGGATCCAGGCGCAGAAGGAGTGGCTGGAGGAGCAGACCAAGCAGAAGGAAGAGGGGGAAACCGGGCTGGGGCTGGGGGACGCCTACGGGCTCATCGGCTCCTTCCAGGCCTCCCTGGAGAACGACAAGGAGCGGCTGGAGCGGGATGCTCTGAGCATCGTGATGGGAGATGGGGAAAAAATCAGCAGCTACCAGGACAGCGCCCAGCGGGAGCGGCTGGAGGAGCTGCAGGCCCAGTACCAGGCGCTGGAGGAGCAGTACGGCGCGACCGACAGCGAGGAGATGCAGAGAAAGATTGGGGCAAAGATGGGGGCGCTGCTGGCGGAGGCCCAGATCATCGCCGCCAACGAGTACAACGCCTCCGAAGGGGCCCAGCTCATGCAGGAGTCCAACCTGGCGCTGGTACAGGGCATCCGGGACGACTCGGTGCTGCAAAAGGAGTATTACAACGCCGGGTACACGATGGGAGAGGAGTTCAGCCAGGGCATCCTGGCGGCCAGGATGGAGAACGCCTTCTCCCCGGTGGACTACGGCCTGGCCCCGGAAGAAGGGGGGACCGGAATCGGCTCGGCAACATCGGAGCCGGAAAACAATGCGATCCCATCGGCATACAAGGTGAAGGCGGACAGCGGCATCCATGGGCGCTATGCCTACGGCCTGGACTATGTGCCTTACGACAACTTCCCGGCCCTGCTACACCAGGGCGAGCGGGTGCTGACGGCCTCCCAGGCACGGTCCGCGGACCGGGGCGGCGGGGTAAACGTGACCTTCTCGGGACCGGTCACCGTCCGGGAGGAGGCGGACCTGGACCGGCTGGCGGCCAAGCTGGCCGAAAAGGTGGCCCGGGCGGCCCTGCTGCGGGGCTGAACGGGACCTTCCGTCCATTACAGCGGAGGCAGCACAGTGAGCATGGCAAGCCCGCCGGTGACGATATAGGAGAAAGACGCGCTCTCCCCGTTGAAGAAATTCATGGTGCCGTCGGTAAAGGCGGCATTCGCAATATCAAGGGATTCGTCCAACGACGCGATTTCCTCACTGGAGGAAAAGCCGCCGGTGACGACCGCAAGGTAGCTGCCGAATACTTTGGCATCGCTCTCACTCAGTTGAGAAGAATCTCCAGTGAGGAATACCTGTGTAAGTTCGCCGGAATCCTTGGCCTCATACAGAATGCAGCTGGCGCCGGGACAGATGCTGTAAGAGTACGCCACCAAATCCCCGTTTTCGGCATCGGGCAGTTCAGATATGTCCGGATCATTTTCAAAGGCGTTGGGAAGATCGCTGGAGGAAAACGTATTGGACATGGCCTCGGCCATAGCGGAGCGGGAGAGGCCAAACGTGGCGCCGGTATAGGGAGTCACCTCGCCGGCAGGAGGAGCAGAGACCGCAACAACGGGAGACTGGCCGGGATCGCCCGTCGGAGCAGGCTGATCGGAAGAGGCAGAGCCGCAGGCGGCGGTGAGGGTAAGGCACAGGGACAGAGTCAGCAGGCAAGAGAGCTTTTTCACTGTAAAATCCTCCTATTCATTGTTTGGATTTGTGAATATTTACAAATCCCTTGCAAGTATAGCACAACTGTAATGGATCAGCAAGAGCAGCGTGACAGTGCGAAGCGCGGAGACTGCACCAAAAGGGGCCCCCGCAAAGCCGCAAGGCAAATCGGGGACCCACGAAAGGCAAAACGCCTTTCGTGGGAGAGCCGGAGGTCATCCCACCACCGGGGGGCCAAAAAACCGTGGTAGGATGACATAGCTGAAGCAAAGGAGGGATGTCATTGGAGACGGAAGAGAGGATCGGCCCGGAGGGCTACACCCAGGCGGCGCTGGAGGCCCTGGCCGACATCGCCCTAGGACGGAAGTCCTACCCCGCCCGGGACAAGGACGGGCGGGAGGTCCCCTGCCAGCCCACGGTGGCCGAGCGGCTCAAGGCGCTGGAGCTGCTGAGCCGGTGGAGCGGGGAGGCCGGCACCGGAGCCCGCGCAGAACCGGCCAGGATCGTGGACGATGTGTGAGATCAGATGCTCCTCCCTCCTGGCCCCGGCCTTCCACTGCGTCCACCGGGATGTGAAGGCGGGGGGACACACCCACTACTGGCTCCCCGGCGGGCGGGGCTCCGGCAAGTCCTCCTTCGTGGGGGTGGAGATCCCCCTCTGCCTCATGCGGGACGCCCAAAAGGGCGTGATGAGCCACGCCGTGGCCCTGCGGCGCTACGGCGTGACCCTGCGGGAGTCGGTCTACGCCCAGCTCCTGTGGGGGGTGCACGCCCTGGGGGCCGGACGGCTCTGGGAGGCGCGGCTCTCCCCCCTGTCCCTGTGCTACCGCCCCACCGGACAGCGCATCCTCTTCCGGGGCGCCGACGACCCCATGAAGCTCAAGTCCATCCGACCGGAGCGGGGCTACATCAAGTATGCCTGGTACGAGGAGGCCGACGAGTTCGAGGGGGAGGAGAAGGTCCGGGCCGTCAACCAGTCCCTGATGCGGGGCGGGGAGGACTTCGCCTTCTTCTACACCTTCAACCCGCCCCGCAGCGCCCGGAACTGGTGCAACCAGTATGTGAGGGGGGAGCACCCCGGGACCCTGGTGCACCGGACCGACTACCGCACGGTGCCCAGGGCCTGGCTGGGAGAGCCCTTCCTGCTGGAGGCCGAGCACCTGCGCCTGGCCAATCCCCAGGCCTACGCCCGGGAATACCTGGGGGAGGTGACGGGCACCGGCGGCGAGGTGTTTTCCAACGTGACGCTGCGGACCATCTCCGAGGAGGAGATCGGGCGGTTCGACCACATCCGCCGGGGGCTGGACTGGGGCTACGCCGCCGACCCCCTGGCCTACAACGTCTGCCACTACGACCCCGTCCGGCGGCGGCTCTACCTCTTCCGGGAGCTCCACCGGGCGGGGCTCACCAACCGCAGGACCGCCCTCCTCCTCCGGGAGGAGGGCGGGGAGGGGCGCATCGTCTGCGACTCCGCCGAGCCCAAGAGCATCGCCGAGCTGCGGGACTACGGCCTGCGGGCCGTGGGGGCCCGCAAGGGAGCGGGGTCCGTGGCCTTCGGAATACAATGGCTCCAGGACCTGGAGGAGATCGTCATCGACCCCGCCCGCTGCCCCGAGAGCGCCCGGGAGTTCACCGGCTACGAGCTGGAGCGGGACCGGGACGGCGGCTTCCGGGCCGGATTCCCCGACCGGGACAACCACCACATCGACGCCGTGCGCTACGCCTGCGAGGACGATATGGCGGGCCCGGCGCTGCATATCTTGAAGTGAAACGGGCTCCGGCTCCACGGCCGGGGCGACAGAGCGGCGGCAGCCGCGACGACGAGAGAGGAGGAGCAGGGACCCGGAAGCAGGGCCCTGCGGCACAAGATGACATACACACAGACCGAGCTGGTGAGCGCGGCCCTGGCCGACCCGGACCGGGCCCCCATGCGCCTGCATGAGATCGTCAGCGAGGAGATCCGGGTTTTTCAAAGCTCGCCCCGGTACCGGGAGCTGCTGGAGGCCGACGCCTACTACCGCAACCGCTCCGACGTGCAGCGCAAGGCCGGCAACGGGCCGGGGCGCTCCAACGTCCGGCTGGAGCACCCCATCTACAAAAAGCTGGTGGACCAGAAGGCCCGCTACCTCCTGTCCCGGCCCTGGGCGGTGGAGACGGAGGACCGGGCCTATGGACAGGCCCTGGAGGAGCTCTTTGACGCCGGGTTCCGGCACACCGTGAAGGCCCTGGGGCAGGATGCGGTGAAATCGGGGGTGGCCTGGCTCCAGCCCTATATCGGCCCGGCGGGGAGGCTGGAGTTCCTCCGCCTGCCCGCCCACGAGGTGGTCCCCCTGTGGCGGGACGCCGGGCGGAGCGAGCTGGACGGCTTCCTCCGGGTCTACCCCCAGACCGTCTACGCCGGGCGGGAGGCCCGGCGGGTGGAGCGGGCCGAATACTGGTCCGGGGACGGCCTGCGGCGGTTCCTCTGCGCCGACGGCAGCGGGCGGTTCCGCCCCGACGGGGAGCCCGAGCCCCACTTCACCCTGGGGGGCCGGGGCTACAACTGGAGCAGGGTCCCCCTGGTATGGCTGCGCTACAACGAGGAGGAGCTGCCCCTGTGCCGCTATGTCCGGGACCTCATCGACGACTACAACTGGCAGACCTCCGTCACCGCCGACGCCCTACGGGACGTGGCCAAGTTCGTCTACATCCTCAAAAACTACGGCGGGGCCGACCTGGACGAGTTCGTGCGGGACCTGCGGCAGTGTCTGGCCGTGAAGGTGGAGGGCGACGGCGGCGTGGACAAGCTCCAGACCGACCTGGACGTGTCGGCGGTGCTGGCCTTCCTGGAGCGGGAGCGGCGGGACCTCTTCGATTTCGCCTCCGCCGTGGACACCAGGGACCCCGACCTGGGCAGCGCCTCCGGCACGGCGCTGGGCTTCCGGTACATGGATCTGGACGCCGACTGCGCCGACCTGGCCGACGAGCTCCAGGCCGCCTTCCGGCGGCTCAAGCCCTTCCTGGACACCTGGCTCCAGGCCACGGGCCGGGGGGACTTCTCCGGCGCGGCGTTCCGTGTGGAGTTCAATATGGATATGCCGGTGAACGAGAGCGAGGTCATCGCCAACGTCAACGCCAGCCGGGAACTGTTGTCCCCCCGCACCCTGCTGGCCAACCATCCCTGGGTGGCCGACGTGGAGCGGGAGCTGCGGGAACGAGAGGAGGTGAACCTATGATCGCGGAACCCATTCGGGCCCTCCTGGGAGAGGACCTGGCGGGGCGGGTGGAGGAGGTCCTCCGGGGTGCGGGACCGGAGGGCGGAGACCTGGACCTGGTGGCGGGCAACGACGGCAGCTATCTCCCCGCGGGGGAGGTGGAGCGGCGCCTCCGCACCGCCGCCCTGCGGGCGGGTCTGGCCGGGCTGGTCCACGACCCCGACGATATCCTGCCCCTGGTGGACCTGGACGCGGTGGAGACCGACGGCCGCGGCGGCCTCCGTACCGACCTGGAGGCGCTGCTCGCTCCCATCCGGACCGCCAAGCCCTACCTCTTCCGGACCGGGGAGGCGGAGCCGCCGGTCCTGGCCGGCGCCGTCCCCGCGCCCCCCGGCGGCGCGCCCCGCAGAAGCTATACCATGGAGGAGCTGGGACGCCTTACCATGGAGGAGTACAGAGAAGCGCGGAGGATAGGCGCGCAGGGGAACTAAGGCGTCATGGAGACGAAAAAACAGGTTGGCCGGAGGCCAACGGCATTTTTCGCGGAATGACGGCTTAGTGACCCGTGGGCGCGCCCAATCCGCAGCGTGACAGCCCCGAAGCGCGCAGGGGGGCTGAGGCGGGACAGAGCCGGCTTCAGAACAGGCCCGCGCCCTCCGGGATAGAAGCTCCGCAGGAAACCATCACAACAAACAGGAAAAAGGAGAGGAATTACAATGGCAAACACATTTCTGACCCCCAGCGTCGTCGCCCGGGAGGCCCTGATGGTGCTGGAAAACAATCTGGTCATGGCGAATCTGGTCCACCGGGACTACTCCGATGAGTTCGTCCAGGTGGGCGACACTGTGACCATCCGCAAGCCCGCCAAGTTCACGGCCAAGAACTTTGCCGGCGCCATCGTCCGGCAGGACGCCTCCGAGGGGAGCGTGGCCGTGAAGATCGACCGGCACCGGGACGTGTCCTTTGAGGTGACCAGCAAGGAGATGACCCTGGACATCAAGGACTTTTCCAGCCAGCTCATCGCCCCCGCCATGCGGGCCATCGCCCAGGCGGTGGACGAGGACCTTCTCAACGAGTGCGCCAACATCGCAGCCTCCGTCCAGGCCACCGCAGATCCTTCCGATCTGGCGGATCTGGCCGCCCTGGCCAAGACCCTGGACGCGGCCATGGCCCCCCTGGATCAGCGCAGACTGGTGCTCTCCACCGCACACAAATACCGCTATGCCCTCACCGACAATCTCTCGAAGGTGGCCTACGCGGGCAGCGGGGAGACCCTGCGCAACGCCGAACTGGGCCGTGTGTACACGCTGGACACCTACATGGACCAGAACTGCCCCGACTCCCTGTCCGCCGCCCCCGGCACCGCCGGGGCCTACCAGGTGACCGGTACGGCGGGGGCGACCGTCGTGGCCCTTACGGGGGTGAGCGCCGCCACAGCCACCGTGAAGAAGGGCGACTGCTTCATCCTGGACGGCTACCGCTACCACTTTACCCAGGACAAGACCGCCGTCTCCGGCGCTGTGGCCCAGGTGGGCATTGACTGTGAGCTGGTGAAGGATTACACCAACGCCGATGCCTATGTGGTCTCCAAGCCCCACTCCCTGGCCTTCCACCGCAACGCCATCGCCCTGGTCACCCGCCCCCTGGCCCTGCCCATGGGGGACGACCGGGCCGCCATCATCAGCGGCAACGGCCTGGGCGTCCGGGTGGTGTACGGCTACGACCAGGATACGAAAAAGGACACCGTATCCCTGGACGTCATCTACGGCATCCAGACCCTGGACGACACCCTGGCGGTAAAACTGGTGGGGTAAAACGAAGCGCGGAGCCGCACGGCGAAACAGAAAGGAAACGGATGGGATGGACCACGTGAATGAACGGCTTGCCCGGCTCAAGCATCTGCTGGGCATTGTGGAGGAGGAGCAGGACGGACTGCTGAGTACGGCGCTCCAGGCCGTGGAGGACCAGGTGCTCAACTACCTGGGCCGGGAGGAGCTCCCTCCGGAGCTGGAGCGGGCGCTGCTGCTGATGACGGCCTCCTATTGGAAGGGGGCGGCCCTGGGCGGCGGAGCCGCAGCGGGGCCGGTGGCCTCTGTCAAGCGGGGAGACGTGTCCACCTCCTTTGCCGTGAGCGGCGGAGCCGCGGCGGGAGCAGGGACCTTCGAGCTCGCGGACGGGGGCGCCTTCTTCGGCTGGCGGGAGACCCTGAACGGCTATCGAAAGCTGAGGAAATAAGAAGCGCGGAGCGCCCGGGAGCAGGGCGACAGCGAAACACGGAGACGAAAAAACAGGTTGGCCGGAGGCCAACGGCATTTTTCGCGGAGTGTTGAGCAGTTGTCCGTGGCGGAGGGCGCGGAGCGTGACAGGAGAGAAGCGCGGAGCGCCCGGGAGCAGGGCGACAGCGAAACACGGAGACGGCGTCAGAACAGGCCCGCGCCGCTCTGTTTCCCGCGAAGCGGAAAACTGCCGCATTTGCGATCCCGCTCTTCCTTTCCGAATCGAAACACCTGTTTCGATTCGGGGAGGACGAGCAAGGGAATGGAGCGAGAAATCGCCGTGGGCGGAATGGACTTTGCGAGGACGAGAGAGGAGGGTATCCATGGGCTTTGGGAACCCCGCCGCCGAGCGGGCGGCGCTGGAGCAGACCTATGAGGACCGGACCGACGTGCTCCGCCCGGGGCGGGACCGGGAAGGCAATCTCACCCGGACGGTGTACGAGCTGGTCTATGGGGCGCTGCCCTGTGCCCTCTCCCGGGCCGGGGTGCAGTCCAGGCTCAGCCGGGAGCGCAGCGGACAGAACCGGGCGGAGAACCGGCTGGACTACGACGCGGTGCTCTTCCTGGCACCCGAGCCGGAGCTGCGGCCCGGCGACCGGGTCCGGGTACAACGGGCGGACGGAGAGACCCTGGAGCTGGAGCTGGTGGGGCGGGCTGTCCGCTACCCCACCCACCAGGAGGCGGCGGCCAGGGAAAAAAGACTGATATGACGGAGAGACGAGTATGACGGAATACGACCTTATGCAGGCGGCCGCGGGAAAGCTCACGGCCCTGTGGCCCGACCGGCCCGTGTACACCGGGACCATCCCCGCGGGGGCCGACGGAAGCTTTTTCCTGGAGTCCACCGGCTCCGAACAGACCGAGGGGCTGGACCGCTTCCGGCACCGGAAGGCGCGCTTTCGGGTGCGCTACTTTCTGGACAGCGGAGACGCCGGGGCCTTCGCCCAGTGGGCGGAGACCATGTTCGCCTCCTTCCGGCGGCTGGAGGCGGCGGAGGGAGCGCACACCCGGACGGTACGCCTGACGGGCCGGAAGGCCCAGGTGGCAGAGGACGGGAAGTCCTGCCAATTTACGTTTGACGTCGACCTCTATTACCGGGAGGAGCCCCAGACCACCGGAGAGGTGATGGAATACCTGAAACAGGAGGAGACATGGAAGAGACAGTGACGACCAAGACCCCCAAGCGGTCCCGGCGGGGCGGAGTGGAACCGGTGTTCACCCGGCGGCAGCTCCTGAAGGCCGAGACCATGGCCGTCCCCAGGGACGTGCTCTCCGCCGTCCTGGAAGAGGGGCGACTTTACACCAAAGGCCAGGCGCAGGGCTTGGCGGAAACATTTTTGAAAAGAAAGGTGAACTGAATGTCTATGGGAGGCGGCACCTTTACGGTGCAAAACAAGATCCTGCCCGGCAGCTACATCAATTTCGTGAGCACGGCCTCCGCCGCCACGCTGGGAGAGCGGGGCAAGGCGGCCCTGCCCCTGGAGCTGGACTGGGGGCCGGAGGGCCAGATCTATGCCCTGGAGGCCGGGGAGTTCAACCAGACGGCCCTGAAGGTGTTCGGCCATGACGCCACGGCGGCGGAGCTGCTGCTCATCCGGGAGGCGCTGAAGCGGTGCTCGACCCTGCTGGTGTACCGGGTGAACGCCGGCGGGACCAAGGCCGGCGCCACAGTGGGAGGCCTGACCGTCACCGCCCGGTGGGGCGGCACCCGGGGCAACAGCCTCCGGGCGGCGGTGCAGGCCAACGCCGACGACGAGGAGAAGGTGGACGTGGTGACCTATCTGGAGGAACAGGAGGTGGACCGCCAGACCGTGGCGGCCTCCGGCGGCGCGGCGGACCTGAAAGCCAACGACTTTGTGAGCTTCGGCACGGCGGAGACCCTGACGGCGGCGGCCGCCACGGCCCTCACCGGCGGAACCAACGGCACGGTGAACGGCGCGGCCTACGCGGCCTGGCTCACCGCCCTGGAGGTGGAGGACTTCAACGCCGTGGGCTATCCCGGCACGGATGAGAGCGTAAAGGCGCTGGTGGACGCCTTCGTCAAGCGGCTGCGGGACGAGGACGGACGCAAGGTGGTGGGGGTGCTCTACCAGCACGCCGGGGACGACATCGGCCTTATCAGCGTGAAAAACGGCGTGGTGCTCACCGACGGCACCGTGCTCACCGGCGACAAGGCCGTGGCCTGGGTCACCGGCGCCACCGCCGGGGCGGAGGTGAACGAGTCCCTCACCAACACGGCCTACGACGGCGCGGTGGATGTGGACGTCAAGTACACCAGAGGACAATACGAGCAGGCCATGCAGGCGGGCGAGTTCGTCTTTTACCCCGACGGGGGAAAGGCCCGGGTCCTCTCCGACCTCAACAGCCGCACCAGCTTCGGCGGAGGGATCAGCGAGGACTGGACCTCCAACCGGGTGGTGCGGGTCATGGACGGCTGGGCCAACGATGTGGCCCGGACCTTCTCCCAGAGCTACCTGGGTACACAGACCAACAGTGAGACGGGCCGGGCCCTCTTCAAGGCCGACCTGGTGGCCCTCGGAAAGGAATACGAGGGCATCGACGCCATCAGCGGCTTTGCGCCCGACGACGTGACCGTGCTCCAGGGGGACGGCAAGCGGGACGTGTCCGTGGCCTGCGCCCTCACCCCCAACGACAGCATGGAAAAGCTGTATATGACGGTGGCCGTCCATTAAAAGAGAGGAGTGAACGAACATGAAGGTACTCAACGGCTGGGATGCGGTGTCCGGCAAGGAGGGACGCGCGTACGCCAAGATTGACGGGAACAACGAGGAGCTCTTTTACGCCAAGACCATCGAGGCCAAGGTGGAAAAGACCAAGAGCCAGGTAAAGTCCATCGGCCGGCGCATGGTGGGACACAAGACCACCGGCGCGGAGGGCACCGGCTCCATGACCATCTACTACATCACCCCGCTCTTCCGGGCCAAGCTGGCGGAGTGGAAGGCGACGGGCCGGGACGCCTATTTCGACCTGGTGATCGAAAACGACGACCCCGACTCCTCCGCCGGGCGGCAGATCATCCGCCTGGAGGGGGTCAACCTGGACGCCACCGTACTGGCCAAGCTGGACGGCGACTCCGACGACCCCCTGGAGGAGGAGACCGACTTTACCTTTGAGGATTGGGACATCCTGACCCCCTTCTCCAAGGTGTGACGCAGGCGGGAGGGGGCGCGGGGCCCCCTCCCATCCCTATATAAAATAATAACAAAAAAAGGAGAACGATTTTTATGGATAAGCTGATGGAATTCCTGATGGAGCAGGAGGTGCGGGAAAACGAGACCGTGGAGGTGGACATCGCCGGGTTCCCCTACCCCTTTGTGGTGCGCGCCACCACCGAGGCCGAAAGTAAATCCATTCGAAAGACCTGCCAGAAAGTGACCTTTGACAAAAAGAGCCGTCAAAAGAGTGCGGAGACAGACAGCGACCTCTACAATAGCCGCCTGGTGGCCGCCTGCTGCGTGTCCCCCAACTTCAAGGACGCCCAGCTCCAGGCCAAGTACGGCGTGGTGGGGGCCGAGGCCCTGATCGACGCAATGCTCAAGCCGGGACAGTTTATCGACCTGCTGCTGGCGGTGCAGGAGATCAACGGCTTCTCCAGCGATATGGACGAGCTGAGGGACGAGGCAAAAAACTGATCCGGGAGGGCGACAGCGAGGCGGGATACGCCCACTACGCCCTCCAGCGGTTCCACCTGCTGCCGGGGGCCCTCATGGCGCTGCCGCCCCGGGAGCGGGCTTTTGTGTACGCCTCCATCGACCTCCAGCTGGAGCGGGAGAAAAAAGCCCTGCGGCACAGGAAGAAATAGGCGGAAGTCCCGGCCCGGCGGCAAGGCCGCCAGGCCGACAGACCGGTGGACAGGGCAAAGGTTTTCCAGTATAATAAAAAGGAACCCAAAGGAGAAAACTGGAAAGGATGATAGGTATGTTTGGAGAAAAGAAGAAAAAGGAAGAGCCCAGGTTTGTTGAAACAAAGGTTCCCAATGAAGGTGGCTATATTACGCGCATATTGGTAGATACGGAAAATGGAATTCAATATCTGTTTGCAGAGTCAATTGGAGCTGCGGGTGGCCTGACGGCACTTTTGGACGAGGACGGAAAGCCCCTGATCAACGAGGCGTACAGACGCAAAAAGGAAAAAGAATAAGAATAAGTGGTGCGGAAAGCAACTGCCGGGAGGCAGTTGCTTTTTTGATGGGCTGGTGGACAAGGAGGGGATGTTCCGGTATAATGGGGAAGAATCCAAAGGGGAAAACTGGAAAGGATGATGGGCATGTTTGGAGAAAAGAAGAAAAAGGAAGAGCCCAGGTTTGTTCAGTGTTATTCTGGAGTTGCAAAGGATTTTGGTAATGTAAAAATACTGGTGGATACGGAAACGGGAGTACAATATTTAATTACATGGAGTACGGAGGAGGCAAGTGGATGCGGCGTGCTTGTGGACCAGGACGGAAAACCCCTGATCAACGAGGCGTACAGACGCAAAAAAGAAACAGAATAAGCGATGCGGAGAGCAACTGCCGGAAGGCGGTTGCTTTTTTATGGAGGTGAAAGCATTGACAGCGGAACAGACACTGAAATTTTATGATCAACAGCTTGCGGCGGCGGACAGCATGAACCGTGCGATGGAACAGATGACAAACGCCGTGGAGCGGGTGGGAGCCGCAATCCAAGCGGCGGCAGACCGGATGGGACTGCTCCAGACATCGACTGAAAAGACAACGAAGAAGGCAAGCAATTTAAAATCGCCCTTTGACGCCATGGTTAAGACGATAGGTTCAAAAGCACAAAATGGTATCGGCGGATTAAGAGAACTCTTAAATCCACAAACTCTATTAAGCAGTCCAACCCTTTTGCTGCCCCTTGCCATTGACATCGGCTGGCAGCTTTTCGGCGACGACATTATCCGTATTCTCAATCCGGCATTGACCGTGCTGGAGTCCTTTGCCGGGGTGGTACACGGCGCACTGGGGGCGGTGGCCCCTCTCTTTGCCCCCGTTGTGGGGGTGCTGGAGCGGATGGCCGCCGCCCTGGATTGGGTGTCGGCCAATATGGACGCGCTGGCCCCCGTGATTGGGGGCGCGGCGGCGGCACTGATGGTCTTTAACGCAAAACTGATTGCCGGAACAATCGCGTCCTGGGCCCATACGGCGGCCACGGCAATTTCGAGCGTGACACAAAAGGTATTTAACACATCGCTGCTGGCCTGCCCGCTCACCTGGATCGCGCTGGCTATCGGTGCAGTCATTGGACTGCTCTACCGTTGGATCCAGTCTGTGGGAGGGATCCGCACTGCATGGGCGATCGTGGTGGATGAGGTGAGCTATTTCCTGGATAAGATGGATCTGGGCTTTATGCGCACTTTTTATGGTATCCTCGATTATATGGGGGATTTTAAGGTCGGATTTTTGACCGGATTACAGGATGTGGTAAACGGCGGCATCGACCTCCTCAACAAGCTGATCGAAAACGTCAACAAACTGCCGGGAATCGCGATTCCCCTGATTGAACGGGTTACCTTTGGCGCAGAGGCCGCTTTAAAGAATGAGGAGGCAAAGCGGGCGCGAGCCGAGACAATGGCAAAATGGGAGACAGAGGCAGAGGAAAACCACCGCCTGCGACAGATGAGGATCAATGAAATGAAAAGTAAAAGCGCAGAAGAGGCCGGAGAAAGCGCATTGTCTGCGGGAACCGACCCGGGCGCTGCCGCAGAACAGCCCAACGAGATGGAGGTCATATATGGAGGAATGGATCCGGACACATACGGCGTGGGCGGCGGTCTGAATGTAAACCATGTGGAGAGCCTGGGGCGCGTGGAAAACGAGGTGAGCGTGACAAAGGAGGACCTGGACCTGATGCGGGACGTGGCGGAGATGCGCTTCTTGCAGAATTTCGTCAGCCTGACGCCCACGGTGACGCTGAACGCCAGGGTGGACCGGCAGGTGGACGTGGACGCGATGCTGCGGACCATAGAGCGCAAGCTGGAGGAGGAGATCCTGATGTCGGCGGAGGGAGCCTATCTGTAAGACGCCGGGCCGGTGGACAAAAGAGAACCTTTTCAGCGTCATGGAGAAAAGAAGCCCAAGCGAAAAAGCAACTGCCGGGAGGCGGTTGCTTTTTCTATCCAAAAATGAGGTGAGACAATGGAAATCAAAGCAATATGGAAGCGATATGACCGGCGGGTCCACAGGACCCGCCAATGGGACAGAGCGGCGAATGCGGCGGCGAAGGGGGCGCGCCGATGAACCGATACAGAATGTATCTGATCCTGGGCAGCCTGGAGCTGCCCTTGCAGGTGCTGCCGGAAAAGCTCGCGGTGCGCGCCGCGGGCCGGAACGAGACGGCGGAGGTGCTGGAGCTGGGTGAGGTCCTGCTCCTGCGGGGCAGGGGACTGCGCAAGGTGGAGTGGGAGGGGCTCCTCCCCGCGTGGAAGCTCCCCTGCATGGACGGACAGCCGCTGACGCCCATTCTGGCGGTGCGGTATATCCAGCGCTACCGGGACAAAAAAGAGCCGGTGTACCTCCGGCTGGAGGGGACGGACCTGGACCTGAACGTGCCCTTCGGCATCGAGGATTTCAGCTATGAGGAGCGGGGCGGGGAGCCCGGCGACCTCTATTACTCCATCCAGCTCACCGAATGGCGGAGCTACGCCCCCAGCCGCGTCACCCTGCCCGAGGGGGAGGTCCGGGAGGCGGACCGGGCCGGCGCGCCAGAGGACGCCGGGAGCGGCAGCTATACGGTGGTCCCGGGGGACAGCCTGTGGGCCATTGCCCGGCGGTTTTACGGAGACGGGACCCAGTGGCGGAAGCTCTACGAAGCCAACCGGGCCGTGGTGGGGGCCAACCCCAATCTCATCTATCCGGGGCAGGTGTTGACGATACCATGAGTTTATCAGTGCTTTACCGGGCGCCGGGGGAGGAGGAGGCCTGGGACGTGACGACCCTGGTCACGGCCTGTACCTGGACCACCAAGCGCACGGGTTCCCCCGCCGCCCTGGAGCTGACGGTGCTGCGCAGCGAGACGGCGTGGGTCTGCGGCGGCATGGTGGCGGCCCGGCGGGACGGGGAGACCTTTTTCCAGGGCTATGTGTTCAAGGTCAGCTCCGGCGAGGGGGAGGAGCTGAACCTCACCGTCTATGACCAGCTCCGCTACCTGAAATACAAGGAGAGCTACGTCTTTGAGGGCCAGCGGGCGGACCAGATCCTGGCCCAGATCGCCGCCGACTTCAAGCTGAAGACCGGGGACCTGCCCAACACCGGCTACGTTATCCCCCGGCTGGTGGAGGACGGGACCAGCCTCCTGGACATCATCCTGAGGGCCCTGGACCTGACCCTGGTCCACGGCGGGCAGATGTTCTATCTGTGGGATGACTGCGGCGCGCTGCGCCTGGGGGAGGTGACGGGCGAGGGGGACCTGCCCGTGATCGGGGACGGGAGCCTAGCCACCGGCTACACCTACGATGTGGATATCGACGGTGAGACCTACAACCAGATCAAGCTGGTCCAGGGGGACGGGGAGGAGGGAAACCGCAAGAGCGTGATGCGGCACGACCCGGAGACCCAGGCGCTGTGGGGCATCCTGCAGGACTATCAGCAGGTGGACGGGGAGATGAACGAGGCCCAGATGCGCCAGGAGGCCGAACGGAGGCTGGAGCTGTACAACCGGCCTGCCAGGACCCTGGAGCTCCGGGCCCTGGCGCTGCCGGAGGTGCGGGCGGGAAAGACGGTATACATCCGCATCGGCCGGGAGGGGCTGGAGCAGCCCTTCCTGGTGGAGGAGGCCCGCCACGACCTGATGGCGGAGACCATGAATTTGAAAGTGAAGGTGATTTGAATGCTGGAACAGATCAAAAAAATCGCGCGGCAGAGCGACGAGTGCGCCGCGCCGGCCATGGTGCTCTACGGCACGGTGACCGGGCTGGACCCCCTGCGGGTGCGGGTGGACAACCGCTTCGAGCTGGGGGAGCGGGCCCTCACCCTGCTGCGGGGGACCCGTGAGAGCCTGGAAGCGGGGGACGGCCTGGCCCTCCTCCGCAACCGGGGCGGACAGGAATTCCTGGTACTGGGGAGGCTGTGAGCGTGCTGCCGACACAGGGAGGAATCCTCTTGCAGGGGGGCACGCCCCTGGTGCCCGCCGCGCAGCGGCCCAGCCGGACCTACCGGGCGGACTTCGCCGCCGGGCGCATCGACGGCTTTACCGACGGGCGGGAGGCCATGGAGCAGGCCATCTATCAGATCCTGCACACCGAGCGCTTCGCCTGGCCCATCTACTCCTGGAATTACGGCGCGGAGCTGGGCCGGCTCACCGGCCGCAGCGTCCGGGTGGCCCAGGGCGAGCTGCCCCGCCTCCTGCGGGAGGCCCTCACCCAGGACGCCCGCATCACCGGCGTCCGGGACGTTACCGTGACCCAGTCCGGGAAACGGGAGGCGCTGGTGCACTTTACCGCCGAGACCGTGTTCGGCGACGTGGATGCGGCGGCCCCCCTCCGGCTGGGAACGGTCTGAGGGAGCGCCGCGGAGATCACGCCCGGGGAATGTGGGGAATGGACAGGACGGGTCGGGTTTGGTATCATGGAGGGGACCCGAGGGAAATATGGAAAGGAGAGGATACCATGTTTGGAGAAAAGAAGGAAAACAGGTTTGTGAAACTCTCAATAGAAGGGGTAAAAGATGTGGCGTGCATGCAAGTAGTGGTGGATACATGGACTGGTATTCAATATCTGTTTGCAGAGTCATTTGGAAATGCGGGCGGCCTGACGGCACTTTTGGATGAGGATGGGAAGCCCCTGATCTGTGAGGAGTATCGGCGCAAAAAGGAGTAAGCCGGAGAAAGGAGAACGGACAATGTTTGGAGAAAAGAAGGAAAACAGGTTCATAAGTATCATATGTGAGCGGGGAAAGTACAATGAGCGCATGATGGTATATGTAGATACTGAGACTGGCATCCAATATCTGCATGTGGGAGGGGATAACGAAGGGGGGATGACGGCCCTTTTAAACGAAGACGGGAAGCCCCTGATCTGTGAGGAGTATCGGCGCAAAAAGGAGTAAGCCGGAGAAAGGAGAGCGGACCATGTTTGGAGAAAAAAAGGAGTCAAGGTTTGTAACAATACTAAGCGAGTCGGCAAAGGGGGGTGGGATAGCCCGAGTTATGGTAGATACGGAAACAGGAATACAATACTTATTTGTATATGCCTTAGAAGCAGGTGGTCTCACGATACTTGCGGATGAGGACGGGAAGCCCCTCATTAACGAGGAGTATAGACGTAAAAAAGGCTGAACAATTAAAAAGCAACCGCCTTCTCTGAGGCGGTTGCTTTTTAATTGGGGAAAATGAGGTGAAAGAGAATATGAACGCAGCGGAAACACTGGCGCGGTATGAGCGGCAGCTTGCGGCGCTGGACCGGATGGAGCGGATCCTGGGGCGAATGACAGCGGCGGCGGACCAGATGGCCGGGGCCGTCCAGAGGGCGGCGGACCGGATGGGGGAGCTGCTGGCCTCCACCCAGAAGACGGCGGCGCAGTCGGTGAACCTGAAGGCGCCCTTTGACAGCTTAGCCAATACGGTATCTGGAAAAATGCAGGCAGGGGTGGATAAACTAAAAAAGGCCTTAAACCCACAGGCACTGGCCCTCTCCCTGGCTCTCTCCCTGGGCTGGAAACTCTTCGGCGACGACATCATGAGCGTTCTCAATCCGGCCATGACGGTGCTGGAGTCCTTCGCGGGGCTGGTGCACAGCACCCTGGGGGCGCTGGCCCCCTTCTTCACGCCGGTGGTGTGGGCAGTGGAGCTGCTGGCCCAGGGCATCGACTGGATGGCGGCAAAAATGAATACGCTGATGCCCATCGTTCTGGGTCTGACGGCGGCCATGGCCATTTTCCACAAGGCGACCATTGCCAGCGCGATGGCAACAAAAATCCATGCGGCGGGCACGGTCCTGCACACGGTGGTTACCAAGGCCCATACGGTGGCCACCAATGGGTTGAAACTGGCCCAGGCGGCCCTCGACATGGTGCTCAGCACATCCCCTCTGGGGCTGATTGCCCGGCTGGCGGGCGTCGCGGTGGGAATATTCGCGGCGTGGACCATGCGGGTGGGAGGACTGAAGAACGCCATCGGTATTTTGTTCAACGGCATTATCGGCGGCATCAACTGGGTGCTGGAGCTGCTGAACAAGATACCGGGGGTGAATATCCCCATGATCGCCAGCCTAGAGATCGAAAAGGGACCGGCGGCCCAGGCGGAGGCGGAAGCGACCACGACGGCGGCTTTGGGGGCGGCGGAGAGCCCGGTGTTCCCGACACCGGAGGACCCCTATGCCGCTGTCATTCCGCCGGACCTGGCGAACAAGAACGCCCCCCTGGACTACGGCGCGATGCTGGCGGAGCAATCCCCCCTCTCGTACGGCATGGACAACTACGTCACAGCGAGGTGGGGAGAGGACGCCGCGACCGGGGCCTTTTCCAACGGGTACCAGACCCTGGCGGACTCGCTGAAGCTGGTGGAGACCGTGGAGCGGGTCCAGGCGGTGGAGCTGCTGGAGAGCGAGGTGAGCCTGTCGGAGGAGGACAGGGAGGCGCTGCTGGGCGCCATCACACAGCGCCCGGTGTCCAGGGTCCTCAACCTCTCCCCCACCGTGCACCTCACCGCCTATGTGCGCAGCGAGCCGGACCTCTATCAGCTCAAGAACATGATCGAGCAGGTGCTGGAGGAGGAGATCTGCGCCTGCGCGGAGGGGGAGCACCTGTGAGCATTTCCATTGGGAAGGAAGCGGCATCCCGCAGGGGGGCTGCTTTTTTCATATCTAAAAACAGACAGGAAAGGAGAAAAGAACAAGTATGACGGACGAGCACAGCTATGAAGCGCTGATGGCCCGGTGCCTGGGGCGGGTGTCCGCAGAGGTGGACAAGCGGGAGGGCTCCATCCTTTACGACGCGCTGGCCCCGGCCTGTGCCGAGCTGGCGGTGTTGTACACCGAGCTGGAGACCATGCTGGACCGGGCCTGGCCCGACACGGCCGCCGGGGCGGACCTGGACAAGAAGGCCGCCGAGCGCAGCCTCATCCGGGCCCCGGCCTCCCCCGCCGTGCGGGAGGGCCGCTTCACCGGCGCGGACGGGGGGGCCTTCGACGTGCCCATAGGCACGCGCTTCTCCGGCGGAGCGGTGAACTTCACCGTGACGGAGCGGCGGGAGGCCGGCGTCTTCCGCCTCACCGCGGAGACCCCGGGCAGCGTCGGGAACACCTGGTTCGGGACCCTGTTCCCCATCGACTATGTGGAGGGCCTGGCGGGGGCGGAGCTGGGGGAGGTGCTGGTCCCCGGCGACGACGCCGAGGACGACGAGAGTCTCCGGGCACGCTACTTCGGCTCCTTTGAGAGCCAGGCCTTCGGCGGCAACCGGGCCGACTACCGGGAGAAGGTCCTCTCCCTGCCCGGCGTGGGAGGGGTAAAGATCTTCCGCACGCCGGAGGGGGGCGGCACGGTGGGCCTCACACTGGTGGACAGCCTGTGGGGGGTGCCCTCCGACGACCTGGTGGCGGCGGTACAGGCCGCCATCGACCCCGTGTCCGGCCAGGGGGACGGGGCGGGCCTGGCCCCCATCGGCCACACGGTGACGGTGCGCCCCGCCGTGGGAAAGACCATCGACGTCGCCCTCACCCTGACCCTGGAGGGGAGCCTGACCTGGGAGGCCGTGCGCCCCGACGCCGAGGCCGCCCTCCGGGCCTACTTCGCCGAGCTGGTCCAGGGCTGGGCGGACGCCTCCGGCCTCACCGTGCGCCTGAGCCAGGTGGAGACCCGGATGCTGGACATCCCCGGCGTGCTGGATGTGCAGGGGACCCGGCTCAACGGCGGGTTGGCCAATGTGACACTGGAGGAGGAGGAGATCCCGGTGCTGGGGGTGATGAGCCATGGCGCTTGAGTCCTATTGGCCGGAGTACCTGCGGGAGCTCCGGGAGTTCCAGGCGCTGGCCGGGGCGGAGGAGCCTGAGCTCACCGCGGCGGGGGCCGCGCTGCGCCGCGCGCCGGACGACTTCTACACCGCCACCCTCACCGACGCCGGCTGCGCCCGGTGGGAGCGCCTGCTGGGGCTCCCGGTGGTCCACGGCGGAGACCTGGCCCAGCGCCGCTTCCGCATCATGACCCGGATGAACGAGCAGCGGCCCTTCACCATGGCGCGGCTGGGGGAGATGCTGCGGGGCCTGTGCGGCGAGGAGGGATTCACTCTGGCGCTGGACGGGGCGGACTTCCTGCTGACGGTGCGCCTGGCCCTCACCGCCCGGCAGATGCTCTCCGACACGGCCGCCCTGCTGGACCGGGTGGTCCCGGTGAACCTGACGGTGGACCTGTCCCTGCGGTACAACCAGCATCAGACGCTGCTGGGCCGTACCCACGCCGCTCTGGCGGCGTATACCCACGATCAACTGAGAAATGAGGTGCTTGCAAATGGCGGCTGAAACAGCCAATTACGGGCTGAAAAAGCCCAGCGCAGAGGATTTTTACAACATTGAGGACTTCAACTGGAACGCCGACGTCATCGACGCTGAGCTGGCGAAGCGGGCGGAGCTGGGGGAGGACGGGAGAGTGCCCGCCGCGCAGCTCCCGGCCATGGATTTTGACCCGGCGGGCAGCGCCGCGGCGGTGCAGACGGCCCTCTCCGGCCACACCGGGGACAACGTCCGCCACCTCACCGCGGCGGAGCGGACGGCCTGGAACGCCAAGGCCGCCGGGGATCACACCCACACGGCGGCCCAAGTGGGGGCGGTGCCCACGACCCGGAAGGTGAACGGCAAGGCGCTCAGTGCGGACGTCACCCTGGCAGCGGCCGACGTGGGGGCGGCGGCCGCCGGCCACAGCCACGCCGCCTCCGGCGTCACGGCGGGGACCCTGGCCGGAAAGGTGAACGCCAACGCCTCCGCCGCGGGCACCCTGACCGCCGCCCAGGTCCGGGACATCAGTGTGGGGACGGCGGAGCTCACCCCGGGGACCTCCGCTCTCGTCACCGGAAGCCTCTACTTTGTCTATGAGTGAGGTGAGACCGGATGGCGAAAAAAGGATATGTCGGTGTGGGCGGCGTGGCCAGGAAGCTCAAAAAGGGATATGTGGGCGTGGGCGGCGTGGCCCGCAGGCTCAAAAAGGCGTACATCGGCGTGGGCGGCGTGGCCCGGCCCTGCTGGAGCGGGGGAGAGTTGTCCTACTACGGGACGGCTGCGACCTTGACAAATTCCATAGCGTATCATGCCGGAACATCAGTTGGGAACTACGCTTTATTTGGAGGCGGTTATTACGCCCCGTCCGCTGCAACCTATTCTACAGTGAATGCCTACAGCAATGCTTTGACGAGAAGCACGCCAACTGCGCTAAGTACAGCGAGACGCTATCTCGCAGCGGCATCGGTCGGAAATTATGCCCTGTTTGGAGGCGGCCGGCCTGACAGCTCCGCGGTCGACGCATACAGCACCTCTCTGACCCACAGTGTGCCGACGGCCCTGAGTCAGGCAAGAGGGCAGTTGAACGCGGCATCGGTTGGGAACTATGCGTTGTTTGGCGGTGGACTTTATTCCAATTCCGGCTACTCGAACGATGTGGACGCTTATAATGCATCGCTTACGAGAAGCCTTCCAAGCGCTCTGGGCGAGGCCAGATACAATCTCGCAGCGGCGTCGGTCGGGAACTACGCCCTGTTCGCCGGGGGTGCGGCATATGACGACGGTTCATACAGCAGCAGTTATTTGGACGCCTATAATGCCTCGCTGACAAAAACCAGCAAAAGCCTTGGCATGATTACCAGCCGCGGTTCATCGGCATCCGTAGGCAGCTACGCATTATTTGCGTATGCGCCTGGAGCTAAAGTTCAATCCGTCAATACATCGCTCACGACTGCTGATATTGCGGACCTAAGCCGAGGAAGAAGGAATCCAGCAGGCGGCTCGGTGGGGGACTATGCCCTTTTCGCCGGAGGTTACGAGTCCGGATATCTGGGTGCCGTAGACGTTTATGACGCATCGCTTACCAAAACGGTGACAACTGATCTGAGTAAGGCGCGAGAAAGCGCAGAGTCCGCCAGAGCCGGAGATTTTCTCCTGTTTGGCGGCGGCATGATCAGCACCGGAAATTCCGCAGCGACCAACGTCGTAGACGCCTACACAATTTAAATCATTTATTTAAGGAGGAATAGAAACATGAGCACAAGGTATCAGCTTTGGGACAAGGCCAGTCAGGTCATCACGCCCATTGGGGAGGTGCTGACGGCGGGGCAGTGGATGGAGCGGTATCCCGCGGCGGCGGCGATCCCCTATGTGCTGGCTGCCGGGGAGGTGAACGGGGCGTTCTGCACGCCCCTTGCCCAGATGAAGCAGATCTGCGCCCAGCAGGGGTGCGACTTCTCCGCCTGCGGGACCGACCAGGAGGCGCTGGACGCCATCGAAGCCTTCGAGGACGCGCAGAACGCCCCCGGCGAGGCGGTCTCCAACGAGGAACTGACGGCCACGAGCCTGGCGTCCATCGCCGCCAGCCTGGAATATCAGAACATGCTCACCCTGGACGATGCGGAGGTGGTATAACATGAGCTTTGAACGGATCCAGTACTATTACGAGGCGGGCCTGTGGAGCAAGCCGATGGTGAAGACGGCGGTGCGCAAGGGCGTCATCACCAAAGAACAGTACAAGGACATCACCGGCGAGGACTACGCCTGATGATCGAGCTGAAGAACTGGCGTGTGCTGATGGAAGTAAGGGACCGGGAGCTCGGGTATGAGTCGGACCACCTGCACCGACGGCTGGAGATCGCCGTGGACCTGGACGCGGGGTGGGCGGTCAAGCTGGATATGGCCCTGGGGAAGGCAAAGAACGTGGTGGACCTGGAGCGGACCGGGGACGTGCTGTGGGTGGACCTCACGCGGGATATCCTGGCCTCCGACGGGCTGTACCGCTGTCAGCTCCGGGGGCTCAAAGGGGATACGGTGGCCCACAGCAACCAGTTTGAACTGCTGGTGAGCGGGAGCATCAACGCTGCGGAGGCATTTCCGAGCGTCGAGCCCTCGGAGCTTGCCCAGATGGAGGCCAGGGTCACGCAGGCCAAGGCCGACGCGGTGGCCGCCGCAGACCGGGCGGAAGCGGCGGCGGAGATCCTGCCCTCGGTCAAGGTAGCGAGGACCGAGAGCGGGGCGCTCTTGACTGCCGTAGACGCATCCGGGACGACTACGGCGGAGGTGATGGACGGAGTGCAGGGCCCGGCGGGGATCGGCGTGCCGGCGGGAGGTAAGTCTGGACAGCTCCTCACGAGGACAGAGGATGGGACGGCCTGGCAGGACGCGCCGGAGAGCGCGGTACAGCCGGACTGGGCGCAGAACGACCCCACGGCGAAAGACTACATCAAAAACCGGACGCACTATGAGACGGAGGAATCCATTTGCGACGTGGATTTGACGTGGCCTGGTGGTCATATCAGTGGCAATGTACCCTATACGACTGCGCCGGTCGCAGGCGAAACGTACAAAGTGGTGATCGATGGTTCGGCCTACACCGCGGCAGCCACACAGTACAGCGATACCGTAATCGAGATAAAACCGTCAATATCCATCCGGTGGGACACAGCGGCCCAAACAGTCTACGGATACAATCAGGGGGGCTATTACGGCACCCGCCACGTTGCGGTGTACCGAAGCGTGCCCCACCCGCTGGACCCCAAATATTTGCCCGAGTATGTGATCACAATAACCCAAACAGCAAATTCGGAGAGTAACATTACGGTCACCTGTGACCGCACGTTTGCCGAAATTCTCTCTGCAAGCAACTCCGGCATGCTGCTGAAAGTCGTTGTCAAGCTAGACGCCCCAAGTTTAAGTATCAGTGGAAAAATTGTCACAAGACATATTGAGTATGTGGACGATGGAGAGTCGGAACAATTTGCCGTGTACAGTCCCTACTTGAATTTAGGCTATCTAATTACGGCGGAGGGCATTTCCATAGGTAAATAATTGCGACAGGCCGAAAGGCCGGAAAGGAAGTCAGCTATGAAGCATCTGTACGAGTACATCAACGAGATCATGGACATCGCCGAAGTCAATCACGCGGAGCCGCAGCACGCCAAGGATATGTTTTTGGCCAACATCCGGAACGCCGGGGACCCCACGCTGCCCCACTACAGGGGCGCGGGGAATGTGGACTACGCCGCGCTGGCGGAGGACCTGCCCAGACTGACCAATGAGGGAGCGGCCCTCACTCAGGCGTTATTTGACCACTACAAGGCACTGGTGGAGCTCCGCAGGGCGGGGCGGTACGCCGAGGCGGTGGAGCTGATGCGCGGGGCTGTGGAGGCGGCTGAGGGCGATGAGTAAGTATGTCGCCTCTATCCCGCTGGGGGACATAGACAGGATACGGATCTACATCAACTCCGGCAAGCTGCCCCTCCGGCAGATTGTGGCCCAAGAGGCTCCAGACCTTGCGATCACGGGCAACTTTTGGCTCTACGGCAGCTATCAGCCCACATGCCCCATCAAGGCAGACGGCAAGGTGCTGGCGACCGACGCATACCACTACCCGGCTCTGATCTGGGATACCGGGCCGGACATCTCCATGGGCATAGTCCCGCCCGGCGGAGCCTGCGGCAAAATGAACTATATTGCAAATTCCGCCGGACTCTACCAGGGCAAGCCGGAGACCATGTACTGCAATCCCGATGTCCGGGGACGTCGTGGCCGGACCGGGTGGGGCTTCTGCGGCGGGGCGCTCGCCTTTATCGCCTTCCCGGATGGGAGCGACGGCATGGAGCCGGAGGAGCTGCGGGACTATGTGCAGGGACTCGGATGGTCCGACTGCATCATGGGCGACGGTGGACGCAAAGTTAACTATTATAACAGATCCACTGGGGATATGGTGCAGGGCCGTGACCCAAGCCAGAATCTGATTTTGGTCTACAAACGTAAGAGGGCCCCATCCGAGCCCGACGACAGCGATAAGGAGGACAAGCCTATGAGCACAAAATACACCGTATGTCTTGACCCCGGTCACGGGCCGGACACGGTCAATGGGTCTCCAGACGGAAGCTACAAGGAGAGAGAATTTACCTGGGATATGTATACCCGCATCCGCCCGCTGCTGGAACGGCATGGCGTCAATGTGATCTGCACCAGGACGGAGGACACCAAACCCAGCCTGACCGCCCGATGCGAGGTAAGCAACCGGGCGGGGGCGGACCTGTTTGTCTCTCTGCACTCCAACGCCGAGGGCGGCTCCGGCTGGGGGACGGCGCGGGGGCTGCTGGTCTATACCTCCAGCGGGCCCATGACGGCCAAGCGCAATGTGGCTGCCACTGCCATTGTCAACCGGGCCCATGAGGCGGAAGTACTACTCCACGGGAGCGGCGTCGCCCACCAGATCGAGTACACGGTGCTGGCAAAGACCGACGCGCCCGCAGTGCTCATTGAGTATGGATTCCACACTAACATGGAGGATGTTGATCTGTTAAAGAATAGCTCCTACCGGGACAAGCTGGCGGAGGCCACGGCAATGGGCGTGTGCGACTTTCTTGGCATCGCCTGGGCGGTGGAGAGCGGCGGGGATGATACAGATACCCCAGCCGCAGATTGGGCCGCTGAGGCGTGGCAAAAGGCCAAGAGCAATGGTGTCATGGACGGCACCCGTCCTACAGACCCGATCACCCGGCAAGAACTAGCCGTGGTTTTAAATAGATTAAACTTGATTTGACGGAGGTACTTACTATGGATATCACTGAGCTCGGCATTGCGGCGCTGCCCGCGATCACAATCATCTGTCTGCTGGTGGCCCAGGCCGCCAAGGCCACGGCGCTGGACAACAAATGGCTCCCGGTCATCTGCGGCGCGGTGGGTGGCGCGCTTGGGGCGCTGGCGATGCGCATCATGCCGGAGTACCCGGCGCAGGACTACATCACTGCCGTTGCAGTTGGCATTGTCTCCGGCCTCGCGGCAACAGGCGTCAATCAGGTCTATAAACAGCTCACCGGAGGTAAGGAGGGCTGAGCGACGGAGTGGACCACAGTAACAGTGATTATCGCCCTTGTTGGCCTGGCGTACTCTCCAGCATCCGGCCTGTACGTGGGTCTCTGCCGGGGTCATGAGCTACCCACTCAATAGCGCCGCATTTTGGGCAGGGTTCATCAATGTGCCAATGACCATACGGCTCTTGGCCGGTTGGAGGGTCCCAACGGCAGGGGCCGTAACAGTGGCCACAGATCGCTACTACATGAGGGTGATATAGCGACACATTATTTCCCCCTCTCAACCGCTCCGTCCGGCATCACGAATATCTCGTCCAGCATCCATCCCATGATCGACCATGCGGGCCGTACATATGTACCATTGAGCTGGCGGAACATCCGCCACATAGGCGCTTCGTGCACTGTAATAGGGAGAACGTCCGCGTCACAACAGTCAGGCCAGCGGCATCTGGCGGCATCCAGTAGTGCATCCCTATCCGGGCGGCCTACCTCCTGGTATAACTCTATAAGTACGTCTTGAGTAAACCTTGCATCCAAGCTAGCTCCTCTTAACTCTTCCGGGTGTATCAATGTCATCATCTCCTGACACATATTGTACCACATCGCCATGGCCTCTGCACAGCAATTATTACTCAACAAAAACTGCCAGAAAGCATTCGGATCAAGACATTTTAATGAGGTGATTAGGTTGACCGGATATACGGAGTTCGCAGAACTTTTCGGCGGCATCACGCTTCTAAGCGTGATGCAGATTATTCTTGCAGGCGTGTTCCTGTACTTTGTGTATAAAAAAGTGAAAGACTATCTGATTACAAAGCACGATTCAGATCAGGAAAAAGATGAGCAGCTTAAAGAGGCGCTCTATGCTGTTAGAAAGTACCCGGAATACCGCCAGCAAAGTATTGAAATCCAGCGTGAACTGAAAGGTCAAATCCAAGAATTAAAAGACGCTCAACATGAACAAATGGCGCATTTGACTAAGATGGAGGAAGATCTTAAACGGAGAGAACGAAGCAAACTTCGTGATCGACTTCTGCAAAGCTATCGCTACTACACCGACAAGGAAAAGAACGTAATGCAGGCGTGGACTACAATGGAGTCTGAGGCGTTCTGGGAAGTTTTCGGTGAGTATGAAGAGGCTGGCGGCGATGGTCATATGCACACGGTCGTACAGCCAGAAATGAATTTGCTTCGCGTGATTGACATCGACGATGCAGCAAGTGTGGCCGAGTTAATGCGGCACAGAAAATAAATCATGCAAACATTTAAAAAATATGTGGTGGTAGATCACCGCAAATTGAATGTCAAAAAAATGAGAGTTGCATCTGCAACTCTCATTTTTTTACGGGAAAAATAAAGCGAGGAGGAATATCTCCCCACTCGCCTATCATCAATGCCCGTATAGCCCCTTACAAGCGTCTCTAATCCGCTTATTATTTGGGGGTGGTTCCGTATTCATTTAACATTATATGTCCTATGTGTTGCCGTGAGCAGCCTGAGAGGGCATTTCTTATATGTAAAATGAGGCACTCCTGGCTTTTATAGGAGTGCCTCCATGAATTTACTATATCAGATTCCATTTTTAAATGGTGTAAAAGTGGTGTAGATCGCAGCGGATTTTTGTGTTTATATTTCCGCTAACCATTTTGGCTCAATGAGTTGAAGATTTTTCGTGTACTTTCAGCGCCTTTAAATACAAAAGCACGCACTCCCTATAAGCCCATTGTGTTAATTAAAATATTATACCAATTTTGCCGTCGCATTGCAAACCTTTCCCCGCCGATATTTGCTGTTTCAAAGAGGTGGTTTTTGTGATATGATACCCTTGATCCGCACGGTACGGAACACCGCATGGGAATTCAACGCTTGGAGGACTGAAATGAAAAGACGAATTGCACCGCTACTGCTTCTGTCTATTCTGGTTGGACTGCTCTCTGGCTGCGCGGGACAGGGCGCATCGGATATGCCCTTTACCGCAGGCGCCTGGAGCGGAGACCACTACGACAGCGCCTTTCTGGACCTGCGCTTTACCTTGCCCGAGGGGTGGGATGCCTCGGGAGCCGACCAACTGGCCGACATGAGCGCCGCTGCCGACAAGGCCCTGGACCTCCAGAAAGGCGGAAACGGTGAACATCCGGAATCCATCTATCACTACGAGCTCTCCGCCAAGGACCCGGAGACCGGCGCAGGCGTTCTGGTCCTGGTCAACGCTTACAGTGCCAGCGCTACCGACTATACCTCCGGTCTCCAGAAGGGGGCGGAGGCCGAGGGCGCCTCCTATACCGTCGGGAGCACGGAGACCGTGACCCTGGCGGGCCGCCGCTACCTGATGGTTCCGCTGGCCATGGAGGGCCAGGAGACTCCCTACCAGCGGCAGTACGTCCGCAAGGACGGCGACTATCTCATCACCGTGATGCTCTTTGCCCCCACCGACAGCGCGGAGGCCTTCACCGAGATGGAGGGCTTCTTCACCCAGCTCTCCGGGTCTTAAGGGCGCAAAACGCTCCAGCCGGCGGAACCTCCGGCGCGGCGCAAACCGGGCGCACCGCTGATGCGGTGCGCCCGGTTTTTCATTGGAAGAACTTCTGATAATAGCCCATAGCAAAGATCACCAGTACAATGAAGGGCAGGACATACGTGACATAAGCTCTCGACCACTTGGGGAATTTGAGCCCTTTCCCGGCATCCGCCTCCGCCAGGAATTGTTTCCACCCCCAACCCCGTCGGGAGGTGCAGAAGAGCAGATAGACCAAGCTGCCCAGGGGGAGCAGATTATTGGATACGATAAAATCCTCCAGATCCTGAATATTGCCCACGGGCGTGGAGAATCCGCTCCAGACGTTGAACCCCAGCACACAGGGCAGGGACAGCAGGATCAGGGCGATCCCATTGACCACGATAGCCTTTTTCCGGCTCCAGCCCAGGTCCATGGCAAAGGCGACGATGTTCTCAAACACCGCAATGATGGTGGACAGCGCCGCAAAGGACATGAACAGAAAAAAGAGCCCGCCCCATACGCCGCCCAGCGGCATCTGGTTGAAGACGTTGGGCAGCGTGACAAAGATCAGCCCCACACCCTGACCGGGGTTGACGCCGAAGGCAAAGCAGGAGGGGAAGATGATCAGGCCCGCGACGAGGGCCACAAAGGTATCCAGCACACTGATGCTGATGGCCTCTCCGGTGAGGGACCGCTCCTTGCCGATGTAGCTGCCGAAGATGGCCAGGGCGCCGATGCCCAGGCTCAGGGTGAAGAATGCCTGGCTCATGGCGTCGTAGATCGCCGCGCCCAGAATAAATCTGCCGTCCGTGTCATATGCCAGGTCATGGAAATCGGGCACTAGGTAGAACTTGAGGCCCTCCACAGCCCCCGGCAGCGTAACGCTGCGAACCGCCAGGACCAGCATCAGGAGCAGCAGACAGACCATCATCGCCTTGGTGATGCGCTCCACACCTTTTTGCAGCCCCAGGGAGCAGATCCCAAATCCCAGGAAGGTGACGACCAGCATCCATCCGATCATAGGCCCCGGCTGGGCCAGCATATCGTAAAAAGCCGTCTCCACCCCCGCCGCGTCCAGGCCGCTGAACTCTCCCAGGAACATTTTGCAGACATAGGAGAACATCCAGCCGCCCACCGTGGTATAGAACATCATGAGCAGATAGTTGCCCGCCATGGCGCCATAGCGGTAGAGGTGCCACTTGGCGCCCTTGGGCTCCAGAATGTTGAAGCTCAGCGCCGCCGACTTCTGGCTGGCCCGGCCCACAGAAAACTCCATGACCATAATGGGCAGGCCCAGGATCAGCAGGAACACCAGATAGACCAGCACAAATGCCGCTCCGCCGTATTTGCCGGTGATGTAGGGAAAGCGCCATACGTTGCCCAAGCCGATGGCGCACCCAGCGGAAATGAGGATGAACCCCAGCCGGGATGAAAACTTCTCTCTCTCCAATTGTAGATCCTCCAACCTCTTTGTTTTCGGACACAGGGCCGGCTTTGCCTTTGAGAATCGGCTCGCAATAACACGCTGGCCGGCGGCGCCTTCCCCGCCCGGCTTTCACCATGGTATTGCGAACCACTTCACATCCGCTGCCGCCCCCGCCGCTTTTTCAGAGCTTCGGCGCCCTCTGCCCAGTTCTCCACCGTCCCGCCGCGCCTTGGGGAGGGCGGCCTGTGGGGCCCTTTCTCTTCTTCTCAGCCGTCCGCCGCCGCGCCCGTCAGGTGCGCGATGGCCGCCTTCGCCGCGCTCTGCTCGGCCTCCTTTTTGCTGCGCCCCTCTCCCTTTCCGGCGGGCGTCCCGTTGAGATCCACCTCCACACGGAACACTTTGGCATGGTCCGGTCCGCTTTCGCCCGTCAGGCGATAGGACAGCACCTGACCGCTCTCCCGCTGCACCAGCTCCTGGAGCGCCGTTTTGTAGTCCCGGATGCCGCCCTCCTGCTCCCGCTCGTTGTTGGTCAGGATAAAACTTGTGATGAATTTCCGCGCCGAGCCGATGCCGCCATCCAGGTAAACCGCAGCGATCACCGCCTCCACGGCATCCGCCTGAATGGACGGCCGCTGCCGCCCGCCGCCCGCGTCCTCACCGCGGCCCAGCTTGAGATACTGCCCCAGCTCCAGCTTTCGGGCCACCTCCACCAGGCTCTCCTCACATACCAGAGCCGCCCGCGTCCGGGTGAGCTCCCCCTCCGGCATATCGGGGTGGCTCCGGAACAGGTGATCCGCCACCACCATGCCCAGTACGGAGTCGCCCAGAAACTCCAGGCGCTCGTTGCTGGCCTCGCCCTTCTGCTTGTTTTCGTTGGCATAGGAGCTGTGGGTCAGAGCGTTCTCCAACAGGGACCTGTCGTGAAACAGATATCCCAGCCTCTCTTCCAACTGCTTCATACGTTTCTCCCCTCCTTCACACGCGAAAAGAGAGGCCCCGCCTTGGCGGGGCCTTTCATGCTTGTCGATTCTCAGGCGTCCAGCTTGTTCTGGAGATAGTGCACCAAGTCGCCCACCGTGGTGATGGAGGATATCTCATCCTCTCCCATCTCGGAAACGCCGAACTCCTCCTCCAGGGCCATGGAGAGCTCCACGATATCCAGAGAATCCGCGCCCAGATCATCCTCAAAGGTGGTCTCCATCGTGATCGTGTCCGGCTCCACTCCAAACTGCTCCGAAATGAGTTCACTCAGCTTCTCAAAAATCATATTGTACTCGACTCCTTAGGCTGGATTATTTACACTCACATAATAGGGACATTTTTCCGGCCTGTCAATACTATTTTTGAAAAATGAGGCCCTCACTCCGCCGCCGCGCCCGTCCGCTCCAGGCGCATATGGTCGATATTTTCCGTAATATCCTCGATGATCCCGGAAGCGGCGAAGGACGCGGCCTGCCGGATGGCGTTCTTGATGGCGTAATCATCCGAGGAGCCGTGGGCCTTGATGACCGGTTTGGATATCCCCAACAGCGCCGTGCCGCCCACCTCGCCGGAGTCCAGCAGCTTTTTGAAGTGGGCGATGCCGTCCTTGACGCACAGGGCCCCCAGCTTGGTGACGAGGCTCTTCTTGAACATCGCCTTGAGCTCCTTGGCCAGGAAGCCGCCGGTTCCCTCCATGGTCTTGAGAAAAATATTTCCCGAGTAGCCGTCGGTCACGATCACGTCCACCTCGCCGCAGACCGCCTCCCGGGCCTCCACATTGCCCGCAAAATTGATGCGGCCCTCGTCCCCCGCCTTTTTGAGGAGCTGGTAGGCCTCCCGCTGCAGGTCAGTGCCCTTGGACGGCTCCGCGCCGATGTTCAGCAGCCCCACCCTCGGCTCCGGGCGGCCCATGACATGTTCTGCGTAATAGGAGCCCATAAAAGCGAATTGGAGCAGATATTCCGGCGTACACTCGGCGGTGGCGCCGCAGTCGATGAGGACCGCGCCCCCCTTGCCCGTGGGGACCACGGGCGCCATGGCCGCCCGGCGGATGCCCTTGACGCGCTTTACCAGGAGCGTCGCCGCGGACAGGAGGGCCCCTGTGCTGCCCGCCGAGACAAAAGCGTCCCCGCCGCCATTTTTCAGAAGGTTCAGCCCCACCGTCAGAGAGGAGTCCTTCTTCTCCTTGAAGGCGGTGGCCGGATTGTCACAAATCTCCACCACTTGGTCGGCATGGGCGATCTCCACACCTGCGGGCAGCGTATCGATGCCGTCCTCCTTGAGACAGCGGAGGATGTCCTCCCCGCGGCCCACCAGGACCACCTCCGCACCGTACTCTTTTACGGCGTGCAGCGCTCCACGGACATTGCACTGGGGGGCGTTGTCTCCGCCCATGGCGTCCACGATGATCTTCATGAAATCCCTCTTTCTAAGCCAGTATGCGTCGTTTTGCTTGTCCCTATCATACTCGCTTCTGGGACTTCTGGCAAGTCCCAAGTGGACGCAAGGCGCCTCACGCCGCCTGATCCCAGAGACGCAGGACCAGCAGAACGACCTGCTCCATCGCGGCATCCTGCCTGTCAGTTGCTTGAAAAACGATTCAACCTATAAAAATGTGACAGTCGGGCGGCAAAATGCCGCCCGACTGTCGCCTATATCTCCAGCGTGCCCAAGATATCCAGTGCGCGCCGGCTCAGTTCCGCGTTTTTGTTCCTCTTGCCCTTGACCCGATGATCCAGAGGCGGAATGATACCGAAATTCACATTCATGGGCTGGAACTCCCCTACGGTCTCATTGGAGACATACAGGGCCAGGGCCCCCAGGGCGGTCTCCTGTGGGAAGTCCACAGGCCGCTGTCCCAACAGCCGGCGGGCCAGTTCCACCGCCGCCACAAAGCCGGAGGCGGTGGATTCCACATAGCCCTCCACGCCGGTGATCTGCCCGGCAAACATCACGTTTTCCCGCCCCCTCAGCCGGTAATACCGGTCCAGGAGCCTGGGGGAGTCCAGATAGGTATTCCGGTGCATGACGCCGTAGCGGACAAACTCCGCATTCTTCAGCGCCGGGATCATGGAAAAGACCCGTTTCTGCTCCGGCCAGGCCAAGTGGGTCTGGAATCCCACCAAGTTATAGATAGATCCTTGGGCATTGTCCTTGCGGAGCTGCACCACAGCATACGGCGTGAGGCCTGTTCTGGGGTCCCGGAGCCCCTTGGGCTTCAGCGGGCCGTACCGCAGGGTATCCCGCCCCCTGCAGGCCATGACCTCCACCGGCATACAGCCCTCGAACACATTCTGGTCCTCAAAGCCGTGGACCTCCGCCGCCCGCGCGGTGGTGAGCGCCTCCCAAAACGCGGCGTACTCCTCCTCGCTGAGGGCGCAGTTCACATAGTCCGCCGTTCCTTTGTCATACCGCGAGGCAAACCAGGCATGCTCCATATCCAGGCTCTCAAAGGTCACCAGGGGGGCCGCTGCGTCAAAAAAGCTGAGGTAATCCGCGTGGACCAGACGCTGGATCTCTCCGGCCAGCGCGTCGGAGGTCAGCGGCCCTGAGGCCACGATGGCGTCTCCCTTCTCAGGGATGCTGGACACCTCCCCTTCCTCCACCGTGATGAGAGGGTGCGTTCTGATCCTTTCGGTGACTTCACGGCTGAAGCCCTCCCGATCCACGGCGAGCGCCCCGCCGGCCTCCACGCGGTGTTCGTCCGCGCAGGCTAGGATCAGGGACCCGCAGCGGCGCAGCTCCTCCTTGAGCAGTCCCACCGCGTTCTCCAGCTGGTCGGACCGCAGGGAGTTGGAGCACACCAGCTCTCCAAAATAGGGTGTGTGGTGGGCAGGCGTCATCCTCTGAGGCTTCATTTCGCGCAGGACCACGGGGATGCCCCGCCGGGCCAACTGCCAGGCGGCCTCGCTGCCCGCCAGGCCCGCGCCGATTACGATGACTGGTTCCATACACATAAGCCTTTCTATCGAAGACGGGCCGCCGGCTCCGGCGGCCCGTTCCGTTTTATTCCGCCTTTGCGGCGGTCCTCTTTTTGGCCGTCTTTTTCGCGGCTGTCTTTTTGGTCGTGCTCTTCTTAGCCACCGCTTTTTTCACCGGTTCGGCCTCCTCCGGCGCCGCAGCCGGCTGTTTTTCTTCTCCGGCGGCCTTGCCGCTCTCGGCGGTCGGTTTCTTTTTATAGCCGCCCCGCTTATCCTCCGGTGTGAAGTTGGCGCAGTCCGGGTTGATGCAGAAGGGCTTTTTAAATCCCCTGCCCGACTTTTTGAACATGGTCCAGCCACACTCCGGGCAGTTGTCCTTCACAGGGACGTCCCAGGTCATGAAATCACAGGTGCTGCCGCCGCGGCCGCCGTTGTGCTCGCAGCCATAATAGGCATACCCCTTCTTGGAGGTCTTTTTCAGGATGCGCCCCCCGCACTTGGGACATTTTCCGGGCATCTCCACCACGATGGGCTTGGTAAACGTACATTCCGGATACCCCGGGCATGCCAGAAAGCGGCCGAACCGCCCGGACTTGATGACCATCTGCCGTCCGCACAGGTCGCACACCTCGTCGGATACCTCGTCGGGGACTTTGATGCGCTCCCCGTCCAAATCCTTCTCCGCCTGCTGCAGCTCTTTCTCAAAACCGCCGTAGAACCCGGACAGGAGGTCCTTCCACTTCTCCTTGCCTTCCTCCACCTCGTCCAACTGCTCCTCCATATGGGCGGTAAACGTGGTGTCCACAATGTCGGGAAATTTGTCCTTCATCAGGCCGGTGACCACCTCCCCCAGGGGCGTGGTGCGCAGGTACTTCCCCTCCTTCACCACATATTCCCGGTCCAGGATGGTGGAGATGGTGGGCGCATAGGTGGAGGGCCGTCCGATGCCCTTCTCCTCCAGGGCCTTGATGAGGGTAGCCTCGGTATACCTGGTGGGAGGCTGGGTAAAATGCTGTTCCGGCTTTACGCCGGTGAGGGAGAGGGGTTCCCCCTCCTTCAGATCGGGCAGAGGGGACTGCTTCACCTCGTCCTCCTCGTCCCGGCCCTCCACATAGACCGCTGTAAAGCCCGCAAACTTCAGGGAGGAGTGGGTGGCCCGGAAGGTGTAGCCCGCGGACTCCACCTCGATCCCCACGCTGTCGTAGACGGCATTGGCCATCTGACATGCCAGGAACCTGCTCCAGATGAGCTTATAGAGCCGGTACTGCTCGCTGGTCAGGTCCTTCTTGATCTCCTCGGGCGTAAGGCGGACGTCGGAAGGCCGGATGGCCTCGTGAGCGTCCTGTGCGCCGGACTTCGCCTTGAAATGGCGGGTCTCGGCGGGATAGTAATCCTTTCCGTAGCGGCTGACGATCATCTCCTTGGCGGCGGCCAGAGCCTCTTCGGAGAGACGCAGAGAGTCGGTCCTCATGTAGGTGATCAGGCCTACGGTGCCCTCCCCCTGAATGTCCACGCCCTCATAGAGCTGCTGGGCCACAGCCATGGTGCGGCGGGGCGTCATGTTGAGCTTCCGGCTGGCCTCCTGCTGGAGGGTGGAGGTGATGAAGGGAGGCGCGGGGGAGCGGTTTTTATCCTGGCGCTTTACGCCCTTGACGGAGAAGGGGGCGCCCCGCACGGCGTCCACCACCGTCTGCATCTCCTGCTCACTGTGGAGCTCCATTTTCTTTTCCCGCCCGTGGAAGGCCGCAGTGAAAGCCCCCATGTTGGGGGCGATCCGGGAAAGATCCACGTCCAGCGACCAGTACTCCTGCGGCTGGAAGGCGCGGATCTCCTCCTCCCGCTCGCATACCAGGCGGGTGGCTACGGACTGGACCCGCCCGGCGGAGAGCCCCCGGCGGATCTTTTTCCACAGGAGGGGGGAGAGCTGGTAGCCCACGATGCGGTCCAGGATGCGCCGGGCCTGCTGGGCGTCCACCAGGTCCATATCGATGTTCCGCGGAGAGGCGATAGACTCGTTCACCACCCGCTTGGTGATCTCGTTGAAGGTCACCCGATAGGTCTTGTCGTCGGGGATACGCAAAAGCTCCTTCAGGTGCCAGGAGATCGCCTCCCCCTCCCGGTCGGGGTCGGTGGCGAGGAACACTTTCTCGCTCCCCTTGGCCGCCTTCCTGAGCTCGGATATGACCTCTTCCTTGCCCTTGATGGGCTGATAGTCGGGAAGAAAGCCATGCTCCACGTCCACGCCCAGCTTGCTTTTGGGCAGATCCCGGACATGTCCCATAGATGCCTTCACCTCATAGCCCGGCCCAAGGTACTTGCCGATGGTCTTGGCCTTGGCCGGGGATTCCACAATTACTAAGTTCGTCTTCGCCACAGTATACCTCCAGTAGATCATCCTTCTATATGAGCAAACGGGCGACCACAGGCCGGTTCTACCGCCGGACGCCATAGAAACGGCCTCCGGCCGCCCGTCCTATTATTCCGTTTTGAGCCGGACCAGTGCCTCAAAGCGCCTGCCGGGCCGCTCCGCCACATGGCCTTGGACCTGAAGCATGGTGAGGGCCGAGAGGACCCGTCGGGCCGGGATCTGCGTGAGCTCGATGAGATCATCGGCCAAAAGCTTTTTCTCCTCCAGCGCGGCCAGAAGCTCGATCTGGTCGTCTGTCAGGGCGCTTCTGTCAATATATGCCCGCTCCGGGGACTTGTCAACCGCTTTTTCCGCATCTTCGGTATGCTTTTCCTCCGGCTCCTCTGCCCGGGGCTCCAGACGGGCCGCGGCCTCCTCCCCGCTCAGCGGCACGGGGCGGCGGACTTTGCCGGGAAAGCGGTCCTCATATTCTCGCAGGACATCCCGAGCACAGGTGACCAGCCGGGCCCCCTGCTGGATGAGGCGGTTGGGCCCCTCACTCATGGGGGCATCCGCATTTCCGGGCACGGCAAACACATCCCGGTCCTGGTCCAACGCCTGCCGGACGGTGGTCATGGTACCGCTCCGCACGCCGCACTCCACCGCCACCACACCCAGACTTACGCCGCTGATGATGCGGTTGCGCACAGGAAAGTGCCAGCCCTCCGGCGGTGTACCGGGCGGGTACTCGCTCAAAAGGGCGCCTGCCGCGGCCACATCCTCGTAGAGGAAACGGTTCTCCCTCGGGTAGGCCACGTCAATGCCGCAGCCCAGCACCGACACCACCGGGCCGCCGCCCTTGAGCGCCCCTCTCACCGCCTCGGTGTCCAAGCCCTGAGCAATACCGGAGACCACCAGGGCCCCCTCCCGGGCCAGCTCCAGCCCCAGCCGCCCCGCCATCCGCTTCCCATACTCCGAGGGCCGGCGGCTTCCCACCACGGCCACGGCGATCTCCTCATCGAAGGCGGGCAGCCGGCCCTTCACATAGAGGACGGCGGGCGGATCGTAGATATTCTTGAGCCGGTCCGGATAGTCGGCGTCTCCCAGCGTGAGGATGCGCAGGCCGAGGCGCTCGCAGTCGGCCAGGATGCCCTCCGCCTCCGCCAAGTGTTTCTCCTGGAGCGCAGTCCGCACGGGAAGAGGGAGGTCGGACAGGAGGTCATACTCGCCGGGATCGGCAAAGTAGGCCCCTTCCGGCGTGCCGAAATGCTCCAGCAGCCGGACGGCGTGCTCGGGGCGCAGCCCCTTTCGCGTGGTCAGCCACAGCCAATATTTCAGACTCGCCATATCCTCCGTCCCCTCTCTCGTTTCAGATGGAAAGTCCACTCCGCACCATCTCCCACAGCACCACTGAGGCCGCCACTGCGGCGTTCAGAGATTCGCAGCGCGCCCGCATGGGAATCTTCAGGGTCTGTCCGCACAGGGCCAGCGTTTCCTCCGAAACTCCCTTGCCCTCACTGCCGATGACCACGGCGCACCGGCGCAGGTCTGCCCGGCGCACATCCTCAGTATCCGCCCGCAGCGCAGTGGCGTACAGTGGGAGCGCCGCGTCTGTCAGGCGGGCGGTCAGGGTCTCGCGCTCCATTTCCCAGACGGGAAGACGGAAACAGGCCCCCATGGTAGCCCGGACTGTTTTGGGGGAAAAGGGGTCCGCACAGCCGGGCAGCAGGATGAGCCCGTCCGCTCCGAAGGCGTCGGCTGTGCGCCAGACCGTACCCACGTTGCCCGGGTCCTGGACCCCATCCAGCACCAGATAGCGGGTGCCGGTAAGCTTGTCCGGCGCGCTCAGATCCGGAGCCCTGCACAGGAACAGCACCCCCTGGGGTGTCTCTGTGGTGGACAGGCTCTTCAGCAGCTCCGGCGGAACGGACACCTCCCGCGCTCCGGGCGGGCATGGGACGCTCCGCCCCTCTTCCGCCACCACGGCGGTGATCTCCGCCCCCCACCGCAGGGCCTCCGCCAGCAGCTTGGGCCCGTCACAGACAAACTCCCCCCGCTCCCGGCGATAAGCGCGGGAGGCATTCAGTCTGCGGATGTGGCCCACCAGAGGATTTTGGCGGCTGGTGATATGTTCCACGCTGCTCATAGATCGTGGAGGGTACTGGTGTTTTCGTTGCGGCCCAGTGTGACCACCACATCGCCGGGCGAGATCACATAGGACGCTCCGGGGGCCACTACCAGATCGTTTTCACTTCCGCCCTTCCGAACGGCGATGATATTGACGCCATATTTGGCCCGCACGTCCAGATCCTTGATGGAATGTCCCTGCCAGGGCTTCGGGGCGGCGAGCTCCACGATGCCAAAGTCGTCGGAGAGCTCGATAAAATTGAGGATATTGGAACTGGAGAGGTTCTGCGCCAGCTTCACGCCTGTCTCGTGCTCCGGGAACACCACCCTGTCTGCGCCGATCTTTTGTAGCACCTTCTGGTGGACGTGGCTCTGGGCCTTGGCAATGACCTGTTTGACACCGATCTCCTTGAGATTCATAGTGATGAGGGCGCTGTTGCCCACATCGTCGGCCACCGCCACAATGGCGCAGTCATAGTTTCTCACTCCAAGGGCCCGGAGGACGGCCGGGTCCCGGGCATCGCCGGTGACAGCATGGGTCACATGGTCGGCAATGGCCTGCACCCGTCCCTCGTCTCCATCGATCGCCAGCACCTCATGGCCCAGCTTGCAGAGCTCTGCGGCAACCGCAGTGCCAAAGCGCCCCAATCCGATCACAACATAAGTTTTCACAGCATACAGCTCCTTTTGACCGCAGCTCAGCCGATCATGATATCCATGGTGGGATATTTGATCTTTGCCGGATACTTGCTCCTCGCCAGAAAAGCGATGGAAAAGGACATGATACCCACGCGACCCAGGAACATCATACAGATGAGCAGCACGTGGGAGAAAAGGCTCAAAGTGGGGGTGATACCCACCGTCACGCCCACCGTGGCCATGGCAGAGGCCGACTCGAAGGCAGCGGACAGAAATGGGACGTCGTCCACCAGAGAGATAATCATGGATCCTGCCAGGAAAATCACCGCCACGATTAGTGTGAGGGTGAGCGCGTTCATCACCCTGCGGTGGGAGATGCTCCTGCCCCGCAGGGTGACCTCTTCTCTGCCCGCCAGGCCCGCCCGCAGGGTGAGAAAAAGCACGCCCACCGTCACGGTCTTGAGTCCGCCTGCGGTGGAGCCGCTGGAGCCCCCGATGAGCATCAGGATACAGGACATCGCCAGGGAGCTGTCCCGCAGATTCCCCTGTCCGATGGTGTCAAAGCCGGCCGTACGCAGGGTGACGGCCTGGAAGGCGGCGTTGAGCACACGCTTCCAGCCGGGCATATCACCCAGCGTTGCAGGATTGTCCCACTCCGCCAGCAGGAAAAAGAGCCCGCCCCCCAGGATCAGGGCGGCGGTAAAGCTCAGTACCATCTTGCTGTACAGGGAGAGTCTTCTCAGGTCTCTTCCGCAGCGCAGAATATCCTCCCATACAAAAAAGCCCAGTCCGCCGATGGTGATGAGCGCCATGATCGTAAGCAGTACGACCGGATTTCCATTGTAAGAGGCCAGGCTGGAAAACTCCCCCTCCGTCCCCAGCAGGTCGAACCCCGCGTTGCAGAAAGCGGAAACGGCATGAAAGATCCCGCGCCACAGGCCCTTTAAAAATCCATACCTCGGCAGGAAGCACAGCGTGAGAACGACCGCTCCGGTCCCCTCGATCAGGAAGGTACCCATCAGAGCGTGGCGCACCACACGGACCACCCCGTCCATATCGTTGAGATTCAGTGTGGAGACCATAATGAGCCGCTCGGAGAGCCCGATCCTGCGCCGTAGGGCAAAGGAGACCAGGGTAATGACCGTCATAAACCCCAGGCCGCCAAGCTGGATCATCGCCAGAATGACCACCTGTCCGAACAGGGTCCAGTGCGCCCAGGTGTCCACCAGAATAAGACCGGTCACGCAGGACGCGGAAGTGGCCGTAAAAAGGCAGGTGAGCGGATCGGTGGCCTGCCCGTCCCGGCTGGCCACGGGAAGCATGAGCAGCAGTGTTCCCAGCAAAATGATCACACCGAAGGAGGAGACCACGATGCGGGCCGGGTTCAGATTCTGCATGCTCCGAAGCCGGTTGCGGATACGCCAGCGGATCTGGAAAGGCACAAAAAAGCCTCCTTAGAGACGGGCCGCATGGGCCCATTGAAATTACCGGAACGCACAACAGCATACCGGCGGATCTCTCCGACGGTATGCTGCTGCATGTCTATCTTCAGTCCAGCGGCTTCATGGTGGGGATTTTCGTGACCAGCCTTAGATAAGCTCCGCTTAGCGTCTATAAGTCCCGACCGGCATCTACTCATTTGAAGCTGGGGTAAGCTCAGTTACGCCTAATTCAGATAGCGGAAAATCTAATGGCGTAAGCCGTGGAGTAAGCTGGCGTAAGGTGGCTTCATTTTTTTGAAAACGAGCCGTGTGCTATACTGAAACTTACGACTAAAACAGTATAACACACGGCTTAACGAAACTCAATATTTTCCGTTCAGTTTACAAGCATTTCGATATTTCCATTCTAAAAATCTCTCTCGAAGCACTTGAACATCTTTCTCGGAATCCGTATGGAGATAGATATGATTGCGGATAAATAGCGTTTTGATTTCCGCTGCCATTTGCGAAGCATCCGCAGTTCTTTTAATAAGGTAGTAACCCAGCCGGTTACTTTGACAAATGTGGGCTTTCACGCTTTGCTCTCTTTTCTCCGTCACGGTTGCTCCGGCAATATCGACCGCACAATGTAATTCAGGGAGGTATGCAACAAGTCGCATTCCAAGCTCCGAGTCGCTATTGCTTTTGACCGTAATGCCGTTCTGTGCTCCATACATCATTATCAGCATCTGCGGGAGAGCCTGTTGAAACTCCGCTTCACATTGAGGGCAACCCTTTTGCTCAATAGTTCTATCTGTGATTTTGGCACGGTAAGAGTGTCCTGCTCCGCATTTCCACCAAACGACCTTCATCGAGTTTCTCGATACATTGCTCGGTGTCCACTTGGAGTTCTTTTCATAGTCCCATTCAGAAAGCAAGTAAGGATCAGTTGTCCCAAGGTCATTATAGCCTTGCAGAACGGCTCTCTCAGCACAAACAGGACACATACCGCCTTTGACCCGTGCTTTGACGACGGCTTTCCATTCATAGCCGCAGGTATTACATTTCCACCAAACATTCTTAGTTGACTTCTCATTGACCGCATCGGGAGTCAACGACAGATTCTTTTCCGACCACTCTGCGGCAAGGGAAGGGTACTTTGTTTTTAAGTCATTAAAGCCTTTGAGTAGCTTTATCCCACTACAATAGGGACACTGACTTCCTCCTGCACGGGTTGAAATCAATGTGTTCCATTCGTGACCCAAGTGACATTTCCACCAAACTTTAATATTCTTGAAAGCCGTAACCTGATCCGGCGTCAGCGGAAGATTGCGCTCTGACCACTCCGCAGCGATTTCAGGAAAACGGCTTGCCAAGTCGTTGAAGCCCGGTAGCACAAAGTTGTGTGAGCAGTAGGGACAACCCGTACCGTTCACCGTCCGGCTTTTCACGGATGCCGTCCATTCGTGTCCGAGCTTGCACTGCCATATTACCTTCCTGTGCGTAGCCGCTGTAATCATCGACGGTCTTAGCGGCTCATTCTTGGGCGACCATTCCTTCGCAAGCTCAGGGAACTTACTTTCAAAGTCGTTATAACCTCGAAGCACCCTCGCTCCCGAACATATTGGACATTGCTCGCCTGCGGAGCGAGCTTTAATGCTTGTCTGCCATTCGTGACCGCAAGCCCCTTTCCACCACACAATTTTATTAGACCCAAAGGTCACGGTATCAGGAGTCAACGGTAAGTTCTTTTCTGACCACTCTGATACAAGATGCGGTCGCATCCTGCTTAAACTATTCTCCATATCTGAACGCTCCATTTCTCATTACTGCTTATAGTATAATTTCCATCCTCAGTTTTGAGAAATGTGCGAAAAAGAGAAAGCACTCTGCGAATTACTCACAGAGTGCTTTCCCTTCAAGTTTCCAGCTTGGTTGTCATATAGTCATCAAAGGCGGTGATCTCTTTCTTTTTCAGAGCGTCGGTCACATCAACATAGATATTCATCGTCGTCGATACATCAGCGTGTCCCAAGATGCTCTGAATGAATTTAAGGTTTGCTCCCGACTCACATAGCCTTGTTGCGAATGTGTGCCGGAGAATGTGGCAACTGAACTGTGGTAGCAGAACCGGATCAGAGTCTGCTCCATATTTTTCGAGGATTTCATCATTACAATCTCGCATCATACGGCGGAGTGCTTTGTTGAGGTTTCCCTGATTTTGAACATCCCCGTAACGGTTGACAAAAATAAAGTCGTCATAACCGTCCACTCGGCTCTTACTGCTGATTTCAGCCTGAGATTGAAACTCTCGCTCCATTAAGAAGGCTTGTTTCACTCCCTCAGTCATCGGGATTTCTCGTTCACCGGCTTTTGTCTTGGGCGTGTTGATGGAAAAGTAGCAGCCCTTTTCGTCACGGTGATTATAATAGACAAGCGTGTGGTTGACTCGGATAATGCCCTTTTTCAAGTCAATGTCGCTCCAGCGAAGCCCGGTGATCTCACCGACTCGCATCCCCGTGTTTGCCATAACATAGAACACTGGATACCAGTGGGTGTCCTTGGGATGGCTGAGCATATAGTCAAAGAACAACTTCTGCTGAGCCACGGTCAATGCCTCTTTCTTCTCACGCTCAAAGCCGTGGGAGAGCTTCAGTTCTTTGAGCATATTGTCTGTTGGGTTCTGTCGAATCATTCCATCATCGACTGCCACCTGAAAGACTTGGTGGAGTACATTATGGACATTATCTATCGTGGCGATCTTCAGAACCTTGCCATCAGCAAGGGAGTTGTAGAACTTCCGCACATCAGACTTTTTTACTTGTACAAGTCGGTTCTTTCCGAAAGACGGTTTTACAAACAGCTCATACATATAAATATAATTCTTGAATGTGCTGTCCTTGATTCCTCTTTTGAGCTGACACCAAAGATCGAACATCTCATTTACGGTGATGCTTTTGACATCCGACCGTATTCCGTCGTGCTTGTCCACGATGATCTGTTCTTCCTGCTCTCTCAGCTTTTCCAGCGTCGGAGCATAAATAGAATGCCTTTTTCCGTCAGGCGTTGACCAACGGTACGCATAAGTGCCGTTGGGACGCTGGGTTTCTCCTGTTTTAAGTCGGGTACGGTTGCTGTCGAACCTTACGCCGACCTGTTTCTTTTTAGTCATAGTAACCTCCTGTTTTAGATTGAGAAGCTCTTAATCAGGAACTCCTCTAATTGCTTGCGCTTTAGAAGCCTTTTTGTACCGACCCATAGAACAAAGTCACACGACTCACGATTCGACAACTCACGAAGTTTATCCGTTCCGATACCAGTGTAAGCGGCGGCTTCTTCTAAAGTCAGGTTCATTCTCTCCCAAAGGGGAACTCGGTTATCTTTTTCCTGCTTGGTCATATCGGTTTCCTCCTTCATTTTCGTTTGGCTTTAGGATACCGATAACCACCGTTTGGGACAACGATGCGATTTTGCGAATCGCATCGTTGATTGTTAGATTGAATAGGCTCTTTCCAAAAACTCATCGAGCTTTTTCCTTTTGATGAGCCGCTTTGTGCCGTTCCACAAGACAAACTCGCAATCCTCTCTGTCGGACAGCTCTCTTAGCTTATCTGCACCAATACCTGAGTAGGCTGCCGCTTCATAAACGGTGAGGTTTGCTTTTTCCCAAAGAGGAACGGCATAGTCTTTACTGGGCTTTCCCATTCGTGCCGCCCTCCTTATGCTTCATAGCCTTGCGTAACTCCGAAAGGTTTGAATAACGATATTCTCGACTGTTGTACTCATCGGATTTGTAGAAAGCAGTGGTGACTCCATCAAAAATCCGAAGTAAAGCACCCTCATTCAGATCTTCAGTTGTGAGGATTTCCCTTACGGTCACTCCACTTAAAGGCTGGTGTTTCTTTTTCCATTCCCGATACGAGAAATACTGGTCAATCTCATCGTTATAAATACCTTCGTCGATCCGTCTGTCCGGCTGGAGAAGATGGTAAATACAAAGAAGCATTTCTTCAGCCCTGTTATTATTGATGCGACTAATATTCAGCAGATCAAACACACGCAAATCAACGACATCCTTGACCTGCCGAAATCCGACTTCAATAAACGGGTTAGCAACCTTATACTCATCAATCATTCTCCATTTCGGGGAGTCGAATTTGATCATCATTACCTGTTTCATTATCTATGCTCCTATCTGTTCGTTTTTTTGCCCTCTACTAACCAACTGGGAAATTTTTTTCGATTTGTACGAAGCAAATTTTAATTTGGGAGCATTTTTTTAAGTTTTTTCAGGGCAACAGTCAGTTGATGATTAATTGTCGTTACAGCTACTCCGTGGCGCCGTGCATATTCTCGCTGTCCTATGGGGTCATCACAAAGATATAAACTGGTCATCAAGTTAATTTCGGCAGGTGACAATTTTGCCACGGCTGCGTAGAGGGTGCTTTTCTCCTCCTTTTTGAGAATGGCATCAATGACGGAACAATCTTGATCCACCAGCAATTCCTCGCCAGACATATCATCTTCTGTGGTTGTCTGTGTGTTATAGGAAAACACCGTCATTCCGGACTGATTCTCGATTGACACAAGATAATCGTGTCTATCCTTTTCAGATCGCCACTGCTTTGCGGTTTCGGTTCCACATTCTGCGATGATGATCACATCGTCAACAGAGCAAGCGTCTAACTGCCCAAAGCGATCTCTTCGTTTCTGCCCTTCCGGGGTCTGAATGAAGTTCCTAAACTCGAAGCTATTCATTACGATCCAGTTATTGCCGTCAGCGGGCAGTTCGGGGTTCTTTTTGACAAGGTATATTTTTCTCATTACCGTAATCTCCTTTGAATTTTGAATTTGGTGTTCGGGTTCAAAATTCGGAGATCACGGATATTCAGCGATATAACAGAGCCACTTGTTCAACATCGAAAAAGGCTTCCTTTCAGAGATTTCTCTGCCGGAAGCCCTTGGTCGGTTGTTCTTGCCGAAAAAAAGAAGCCACCGGCAAGACAGGGTAAGCCTATGGCTTACTGTCTTGTCGGTGGCCTCTCATATCTGCATAGCAAGTTTGGTTTAACCAACCGAAGTGTTCAAAGCAAGTGACCTGGAGATGGAATTACGCAGTCTGTTTCACCTCAACCATTCCGTCGTTTTGCCGTATTTAGTTTTACCGATCAATAGTACCGGATTTGCCCTTCCGGGGCATAAAGGTCAATCTTGTCGTGTCGGCGTCCTTTTTGGACTCGAACCGCTACGGTTCCGCACCTTTTGCACTCATACTTGATTTTCCCCTCATCATTTCTATATCCGTAAAGCAATGCTCCGCAGTTAGAGCAATACATCGGTATAGGTGTCCAATTATCTTTTGTCACGCACATCACCTCATTAAGTTCCTTGACGCTCTCAGGGCTGATGAATGGTGGCATCCTTAGAGAACTGCTCTTTTCTTGCCTTCTACAAACCACTTTCCGTTTTCCTCATCGAAAAGGAAGGTTTCCGTGCCGCATATCATCACCGTATAACGAAGCCCTGTTCCACCGACCTTGGTCGATGCCGCACGACAGCAGTGCCTTACACGGTCGATCTCGTAGACCTCACCATCTTCAAATTTGATTTTTCGGGGTCGAGCCGTTCCATCCGTCTTATGGGTAACATCGACTTCCACATATACCTTGCGCCGTTCTTCTTCCATCCTTACACCTCATAATTCTTCATACTGGCAACCAGCCTACCAAAATGACAGTAGCCATCCAATGGCTTGTCAGAAACTTTGAACTTAGGACGATCATCGCCCGAATTGTTCAGATAGCAGGAAAGGTGTCCGTCCTTAAAATCTTTGCTGACATCAAAGATAAGAAACATTCCCTCATAAATACCGTAGTGGGTGAAATGGTTTCCTCCATCTGCACGGAAAATAATCAGATCATTACTGCACCCCTGCAACAAACAAGACGGCATCGAAACATAGGTTTCGATCTCATCAGGCGCAACAATTTCATCAATCTTGTTACTGCTTGTATTAATCATACTGACCTCCTTAACAAAGCACCCCGGTCGGCATAGTAATCTCAGGCTTTTCACTCGGCATCCGGAGGTTTTGAAAAAGAATACCGTTGCGGATGCTGTTCTTGCCGAACCGCTGGCGAATGGTTTCAATGCACTGGTCGAGCCTTTCTGCTTTCTCAATCTTTTCGATGTTCATAAACAAATCGACTTGTCGGGGCGTGTCCTGTGGCACCAAGTTGATTGCCTGAATCGTGACTGAGCGAATCGGGTTCCTCCAGTCGTATCTTTTTTCAAAGAGGGCAAAAGCCGCTTTTGCGATCAGCATTGGGGATTGTGTAGGCATATCCAATGCCGTTTGCCATTGCTTTGAAAAAAGTGTGTTGTCCCGTATGTGAATGGCGACTCCATCCGCACACTTTTTGTGGACACGGAGTTTATGTCCGATGTCCTGCGTCAATTCGAGAAAGACGGGCCACACCTGCTCGTCGTTCTCCAAATCTTCGATGGTAGTAATTCCGTGTCCCACGCTCTTAACCGGAGAAACAAAGTCGGCGTTCATAACACGGGATCGGTCATTACCGTTTGCATACTGCCAAAGTGCAATTCCGTTTTTACCGAGCCGTCGGTTCAGAAAGTCAGGATCGGTCTTAGCTAAATCGCCAATGGTTCTAATGCAATAGCTATCTAATACACGCTGCGTTGCCCGTCCCACACCGAGCAAGTCCGCTGCGGGGAGTCCCCATATTTTGTCTCGGAAAGTGTCTTTCGGTATGACCGTCACAGCATCCGGCTTTTTCATATCCGAGCCGAGCTTGGCAAATATTTTATTGAAAGACACCCCGACGGAAATTGTCAGCCCAAGTTCAAACTTGATTGTTTCCCGTATGTCGTTTGCCACCTTTTCGGGTGAACCGAAGATGTTCTCTGTACCACTCACATCCAACCAACACTCATCCATTCCGTAAGGCTCGACCTGATCGGTATAGCGGCTGTAAACGCTTCTTGCCAGCTTGGAATATTTGATGTACTCCTCAAAGTGCGGAGGCACAACAACAAGGTTTCTGCACTTCTGCTTCGCTTGCCACACTGCATCGCCTGTTTTTACATCAAATGCTTTGGCGGCATAGTTTTTGGCGAGGACTATACCGTGCCTTTCTTCCACCGAGCCGCAGACAGCGACCGGATACTTTCTCAAAGACGGGTCGAGCATACATTCAACGCTGGCATAGAAGTTATTCATATCACAATGCAGTATTGATCTGCTCAACTAAATCACCTTATTTCTTGAAAATTCTGCGAAACCTCTTGACAAACCAAAGTGTCGTGTTGTATCATATGAACACGACAAAAGTGTCGTTGTTGTGATTCAGATTATAGCACGACACCAATGTCGTGTCAATAAGAAGTGACGAAAAAAGTGTCGTGTTGCTAAAAATAGAAATCTTATGGAGGGAATTGATAATGAAGTTCAGCGACAGATTAAAAGGGCTGAGAGAAAAAAATGATATGACGCAGGAGCAGCTTGCAAAGGTTTCCGGTGTTTCCCCCCGTACCATACAGAGATACGAATGCGGAACCTCTCGTCCTCGCTTGGATGCAGCTGAGAAGTTGGCAAAGGCACTTAATATTTCCGTGGATCAGCTTCTGGGTACGGATGGTATGCTCGTTGCTCAGGCTGCGGAGCAGTACGGCGCACGAGGTGCCAAACAAGCGCAACAGCTCACAGATGAAGTAACTGGTTTGTTTACCGGCGGTGAGTTGGCACAGGATGATATGGATGTTATGATGCAAGCCATTATGGATGCCTATTGGCTTGCGAAAGAGAAAAACAAAAAGTACACCCCAAAGAAGTACCGTTCTAAGGGCAAGCAGGACTGAGTCCCGTTTATGGGACACATTGTGTGTTAGAATGGAAACAGGAACAAACTGAAAAGGGGTGAAGCCGATGTATGTAAGCACTTCGGAAATCGTACAAAAAGCAAACTCCATCGTTGCTCAATGCGGAACCCGTGATCCTCTCAGAATAGCAAGGGACTTAGGAATCGAGGTAATGTATTATCCGTTCAATGAACAGCGTGGAGCATATAAGGTCTTGATGCGTAATCGCTTCATCTTTGTCAAGAATGATCTGCATCCGGTTATGGAGAACATCGTGCTACTTCACGAATTAGGACACGATGCTTTACACCGGGAGGAAGCCACGAAAGTCGGGGGCTTCAAAGAGTTTGAGATCTTCAATATGCGGGACAACCGTATGGAGTACGAAGCCAATCTCTTTGCCGCACAAATTTCCCTATCAGATGAGGACTTCCTTGAACTTGCAGAAAGAGGATACGACACGCAGCAAATCGCACGGACATTGAATTCAGATATTAACCTTGTCGCTCTAAAAGCCGATACGCTGATTTCTCAGGGCTACCGTTTGCGCCAGCAGGAGCATTGTAACGATTTTCTAAGATACGACAAATAACTAAGATGCCACCCTTTCGGATGGCATCTTTTTTATCACCTTTAATCAGCGCAAGCCGGTTTTGTTTTTTTAGCTCAAACCCGAAAGAGAGCGCATCACCAAGTCGATGTCTTTGTTTTCAAGTTCCTGAATGATGTGCAGATAGGTTTTTTGCGTAGTGGTCATACTCGAATGTCCAAGACGGCGGGCAACGCTCGCAATGGAAACGCCCGTAAATAACAGCAAAGAGGCGTGTGTATGCCGTAATCCGTGGACAGAGATGATAGGGATGTTACAGGCTTTGCAATGCCTGCCGAGAATGTCGTTCACCGTCGAATTGTAGACAGTGGAGTTGACAAAGATGGGCTTATCTTCGGGAAGGTGCTTTACCAATTCAGAAAATTGAATGACAGTTTGCCAGTCAATTTGAATTTTCCGCACAGACGACTTGTTCTTCGTAGGCTGGAAGCCGCCCTTTCCCTTATAGTCCCAAGTCTTGCTTATGGACAGTGTTTGATGGGCAAAGTCGAAGTCTTTCGGGGTAAGAGCCAGTGCTTCAGAAAAGCGCATCCCCGTCTTTGCTACCAACAGGATAAAGTAGTCCCAATTCACCTTATCCTTTAGGTCAAGCGAGATCAGCAGCGTGTGTAGCTCAAATTGATTGAGATACTTGATTTTCTTAGCAACCGGTGGCTTTCCCTTGATGATTGCCTTGCGAGTAGGATCTCTTTCAATCAAGCCCTCATCAACAGCATCAAGAATAGCTCCCTTGAGCTGGTGGTGAAAATCCATCGTGGTTTGGCGCTCGTGGAACTCAGCATAGTCGTTCAACAGCTGCTGATAAGCGATCCGGTTCATATCACATACTCTCAGGTTCGGGACGAGCTTAACGAGCCATTTCTGCGTCATCAGGTACTTGTCCATCGTCACCTTTCTGATTGCGCCCTTCTTATACACCGTAATCCATTTTGCATAATATTCACAGAACAAGTCTGTTCGTTTTGTTTCTGTTAGCATCAGAAGTCCTCCATTTCATTAAAAATGGCTTACGCTGATGAAGGGTGATAAGGTTGTCGAGCTGCTGAAAATAACCGCCTATTTTTATCTGCTCGGCTGTTGTCGGTATTTTGACCTCAGCATTTTTAATATTGTCTGAGTTAAGAGATTCAAATGTTGAGCCGCAGGAAAGTGTTTTCCAAAAACCGTCTGCATCCATTTTTACGAGCAGTTGATAAATAAATTCATTTCCTTTAATTGCAGCAACACCACGCCCGATTACCGCATTATAAGCGGTTTTTCCCATTGCTCCAGCCGGAGCACGGACACTCATTATTAAGTCACCTGCATCTGCTTTCTTGGTAATTTGAGTTGTCCAAATGCGAGGGCAAACCCAGCCGTTTTGCAAATCAGCATTACCTTGAACAAGAATATAATCGCTTGGCTCATCCGAATAGGTACTACCATCCGGCGATTGCCCCATAGTTATTTGCACGACATCACCGAGCTTACGCTGTTCCCAAGAAGAAGTATTTCGCTTTTTATTTGCGGTCAGGATACGCCTGCCCGCCCTTGCGGTAAAAGAAATGCACTCACGCTGATGAAGGGTGATAAGGTTGTCGAGCTGCTGAAAATAACCGCCTATTTTTATCTGCTCGGCTGTTGTCGGTATTTTGACCTCAGCATTTTTAATATTGTCTGAGTTAAGAGATTCAAATGTTGAGCCGCAGGAAAGTGTTTTCCAAAAACCGTCTGCATCCATTTTTACGAGCAGTTGATAAATAAATTCATTTCCTTTAATTGCAGCAACACCACGCCCGATTACCGCATTATAAGCGGTTTTTCCCATTGCTCCAGCCGGAGCACGGACACTCATTATTAAGTCACCTGCATCTGCTTTCTTGGTAATTTGAGTTGTCCAAATGCGAGGGCAAACCCAGCCGTTTTGCAAATCAGCATTACCTTGAACAAGAATATAATCGCTTGGCTCATCCGAATAGGTACTACCATCCGGCGATTGCCCCATAGTTATTTGCACGACATCACCGAGCTTACGCTGTTCCCAAG
>CDZQ01011453.1_pt1 | contig 57889 bp, 53 predicted proteins | sample 554831 | NCBI WGS metagenome assembly CDZQ01 (sample SAMEA3182112, study PRJEB8094) | gut metagenome | biome: human; feature: gut; material: Stool; isolation source: human stools | place: Canada | collected 2013-05-06 | reverse complement strand
ATTTTATATCTATAAATATTATAATTGTAAGTAACAGTTACCTGTAGCTACAAACTTTGACGAGCGCTTCCTCTTTTTCGCAAATTTTTTTTGAAAGGACAGATCGTGGTGGTCACAGAAAAGACATTCCCCTTATATGGAAAAACAGTAACTTTTACTGAACAGCAAATGCTTTACTATGAGCTCAAAGACGGGTTTACCCCCCTTGCGCAGAAACAGTACCGTTGGTATATGACCGCCTTTGACAACTATGGAAGCAAACTGGAACAATACATATCTGAGTGCGATACACTGTTTAACCGTGCTTTACAGCCTGTTTGCGAGTGGGGAATCAAGTCTCTTTCCTCACATGGCAACTATGACTATACCGTAGCCTCCTTGACCAAAAAGCTCTATGAAGAAGTGAAAGATGGCTTTGAGGAAATTAAAGATCACCTTGAAGAAGTGGGAAGCGCATTGGACGAAGAGGCAGCTGAGCGGGCGAATTATCGGGAGGTTCGCAAAAAATATCGTGATAAGGCATACGGCAGTTACCATTATAATTTGATCCGGCGGGCGGCAAGCAGTGCGGCGGCGGGTGCGGCGAACCTTGCCAGTGGCACCGCCCATAGTGTAGCAAACGCTATCGGTAATGCGGGAGACAAGTTGCAAGTGCTTGACCAAAAAGGCGAGCAAATGAAAAAAGTCCGTCCGATGGTACAGGAAATTGTCATGGCGGCGATCTCTGACGTACTAGTTTTAGTCTGCGAATCCTTAGAAGCGGAAGAACCTGTCCTTTCAGACGTCGAGGAGGCGCGTCTTGAAAATTTGTCAATGATGCCAAAGGAGGTGGCAGAGAAAGAGGCGTTCTATCTGCTGGGTGAGGATCCCGGAGAACAACGAATCTATGAATATTTTTTAAAGACACATAAAGACCCAAACGGAGAACTAGATTCCATTGCCAAGCACTTTTTTGTGGATCTTAGTAAGCAGAGAAAGAACCTTTTGGACGCTGTGTATAAAACACTTTCTTCTGAAACTCTTGAACAAGCCCGTACATCTATCGAAATCTATAAAAATGAGCTGGCACAATATGGTCAGACAGAGGATGACAATTTAAAGCTATTGCTTGCAGCAGAGAAAAAGCTCTTTGATGAAGCCCGTACTTTTCATGGAACTTTGTATGACACCATTGAGGAGCGGCAGATGGCTGAGAAGCGTTTTGAGCAGGAAAAAGAAAACATCGATGCTCTATCCCCACAGATTGATGCAGAAATTGATAAGCTCACATTGATGTATACGCCAGAAAGCTTTGAAGCAGCAAAAACGGTTCATGATGCACTGGAAAAAAGATATGCAGGATTGGCCCGGACAGCTAAGATGTTGCAACTCAAACAATATTTGTACGTTTATTCTCAAAGCGAGAAAGCGGTAGAGGCAGCAGAGAAAAGCAAGGCTTCAAAAATGAAGCTGGCTGTAGCAGCCGTGCTTTGCGGCATACTGATTGTTTGGAATGTATTGGTACCTTTAGGAACGCTGATGCGTTGGGGCTTGGCCATTGCTTCCGGCATTTTCCTGTGGATACAACTGCATGGGTTGATGTTGAAGAAACAGGGGGGCCACGCTCGTATGCTGTTGGAGAGCGGCGGCATGTTTCAGCAGCGAGATACTTTAGAATATATAGGTAAAGAGAATTATTCCCTGGAGCACAAAGAGAATGCTCCAGACCCTAAAACCAAGCAGGAGAAAGCTTTTGTGACGCTGGCAGTTGCAGCTTCGATCGTCTTGATTGGCTTTGTCTCGCCGCTTCTCTCCAATTTTTGGGCATCACTGGGCAGGGAGGATAATGCTGTTCCCGATGAGCCCGCATTTTCCGCACAGCCCGACAACAGCTTTTCTCCTATAGACAATAACGATTCATATGGGCAGCAGGAGGAAATTTCGTCGAATGCTTGGAGTGAGTCAGCTGATCTCGACTCACAATCAGCAGAGACGGGAATTGCAATATTGGATGTAGGGCCCTGCCCAACCGAAGACATTTCAATTTATACAACTGGATATGTATTGATGGCGATGGATGGCAGCAGTCCTTGGTACGAGATGATGATACTATTCGCGGACGAATCCGTTACGGTATGGGATTTTATGAACAAAGCATGCAGTAGCTGTGTTTGGGAGGAGCCAAGCGATGTTTCCAACGAAGCAGCTGCTATGGACTTGGTTGGAACAATAGCAGGAAAGAATGGTGCAGTTCGTTTGAGATTTTCATATCTTGATGGTATGTATAAGATTTCCGAAGGCTGGTTCATTGAGGAGAACGGAACCGAGTATTCCATGGCCCAATCTGATATTGCGAATACAATATATATGCTCAATGAATCATATCACGCAGACTTTGGGGATGCACCTGTTTCAAAAGCACGGCAGCTTAGGGGCACTTGGAGCGATGAACAGGGTACAGAGCTTACCATTACAGGAGTATTATATGATGTAAACGACTATGCAATTGTAGGATATGACAATATACAAGAGTGTTTACAGCTCTCTATTACGCGAAGCAATGGGCGTATTGACGGAAGATATGCCAAGCTTTTGGACGATGGGCAGACACTGACACTTTATGAAGACGCGGGGACAACTGGAATCGGAGTGGAAGTGGGGACTTTCACAAGGATTGAATAGGAGAAAGAAATATGGGTGCTGTCATATTCTTAATTTTATGGGCGGTATGTGCCGTAGTATGTTTTGTTGTCAAGCACTCTTTTTTTACAGTATATTATTTCGAAGGCGGCTTCATACGAGAATTGGCACAAATTGCAGCCATAAGCCTGTTTCTGGCATTGCTCATCTTTAAATTTGTGATACGGCATTTCTTCATTTGCATCGTACTCATCTTACTGGTAGCCGGTGTAGTGCATGCGGTACGCGATCGCTAGAAAGGGGCAAAAGTAATGGAAGAAAGAAACGGATGCGTTTTACTTGGCGGGTGTTTGGGCAAAATAGTTTTCATTGTTGTCATACTGCTATGTTTACGCAGTTGTGTGGGTTGGCTCGGTGATAAAGGCAAGGAAGGCTATCAAAGACCATCGGCTTTCCAAAATACGTTAGGGCGATACAAAAATAGCAGTCTGGATCTTCGCTTTGATTTGCCCGAAGATATGAGTTTTGTCTCCACGGAAAAAGATCGGGAATGGGAAGAACTGACGGGCACCTACGAGGAGATGGTCGCACAAGGGGAAAGCGGCTATACGCTTGTGAATGTATATGATTTGGCTGCGATTGATGGATTGCAGAATTCTTTGGGTGATGCTGGTGTGGACATGGGGGATACACTGCCGCTCTCTTTGGAAACGACTGAGGAACAAATGCTTTCCTTTATGTTATCTGGAATTCCACAAGAATTTGGAGGCGGATGGGAAAGTACAACTCCGGAAGAAGTGAGCTTTGCGGGGAAGGATTATCTAAGCCAGACCTGGCGTATCGGTGCAGAAACTGAAAACGGACAAACGGTGGTGATGTATATTCGAGGTTATGCACGCAGGAAAGATGACTTGATGATTTATGTAATGGTTACAGCGCAGGGGACAACGCTAGATGAAACAGAGAATACGTTACAAAAAATTGTCTCGGCCTATCGCAAGGCATAGCGGTTCCTGTTGCCAACAAAGGATGGCGGTAACTAAACAAATCGTTGGTTTGAAGACAGCTTTCCGGAATATGGGCATTTTAGGATAAGTCACTGCAACGTCGAGGCTAAAACGGGAACCTTTTTAGACCGTGTTTGATTCGGCCCTATTTTACGGTGTTGCCTTAACTTTGCTGTCCCATACGAGTATACCCATACGGGACACAAGAATCACATAAAAAAGAGTGCCAATAGACTCACTTTTCCGCATTGAGACGTTCCAATGCGGAAGCGGGAGTTTATTGGCACTTTTCGTCGCTGAAATTCTTTTAGCGCCACTCGGGGTTCGTTTGGCAATATGGCATAATAATGAAAACAACGTAATGATCGAGTGGGAGTGGAAAGCTCATTAGACACGGAAATGATGAAGGCAGTGTGCAATGACAAAGAGTAACTTTGAGTTTCTGGAAAAGAAATTTCCAATTTTGCTCAACTTTTGCGAGTTGGCGGAAGAATATTGTGAAAGCAATTTCAATTCCGACTTGATGAAACTTGGAATGACCGGTGAACCATTGTGAATCTGATTTTACATATGATAGAAATTCGTTCTCAACTGATAATACAGTTACAACCTGGTGGAAACAGCTGAAGTAAATGACTTGTATGTAAGGGATTATCTGTACATTGCGCTGTCGGATATCCCATCGATGGGTTTTCGCTGCACCCCGGAGCGGCTCAAACTGGTGATGCCGTGGAACGACTGTATGCTCGGCTGCTTTGAACAGAATGAGCAGTAGACGAAGATTCAATCGTTGACAATGCCGGCGGCCCAATTTCGGTCATTTGATTATCGGGTAACCGGAAATATGCAATGCTGCAAAAGAATCAGGCCGACTATTTTCCTACACAGCGGTGATTGGTCGTTTTGTGGCCCTGCTTCACGCTCAAGGGCTGGTTTGGAAGCGGAAAATGCTTTCTATCGGTCATTCCATCGCGCTGGATTTGTCTGCGCGTTCCTGCTTTACGGTCTTGATAATCTGGGCAAAGTGATCTTCCATCAGTTGACACACTGCGTCGATGTCACGGCTTTTGAGTGCGTTCAAAAGTTGCTGGTGAACTTCGATATATTCTATGGCGTGGTTCCGGACAGAGAGGCTTTCGAACTGCGACTCGATTTGATGCTCCTCATATGTTAAGAGCCTTTCTACCGCACTCATAAAACGATTTTTGCTGGCATTGACAATCAGCGTGTGAAAGTCCAAACCGGCATGTGAATCGTCCATTTTTTTTTCAAGCAACATTCGATGTTGTTCCAAGGCTTTTTGCATCTGATCGAAATCTTCTGGCGTTGCGTTGACAACGGCAAGGCGTGCAGCTTCACGCTCAATGATCAATCGTGTTTGGAGCACGCTGATAAGGTCATCAAAGTGGTTGATTTCGACGGAGTCGACAATTTCATCGCTCAGGATCGATTTCTCGATCCGATTGTTTATTGTAGACAAAGCAGAACGTCCCTGTGATGTCAGCATGCGTCCTTTGTTGGACACTGGCTTCGTCCAGCCTTTTACGTCCAGCATTTTCAGACTTCGCCCGATTGTGGCTGTTGCAATATGGATGTCCAACTTGTCCAGTTCGATTTTCAGGGTCAGTGAGCCGACAAGCGTATCTTCGCGGCGGATAATCTCCATGATGAGATAATCAAGCAAGTCGGAACGGGAAGGAAAAAACTTTTCCAGTTTTTTGATATTGCAAGATTGAAGTAAACTTTCCATAATAAACATACGCCTCCTGAATCACAAGATGAGCATCGCTCTTCAATGATTAGTGCTAAATGTAGTATAGCACTATTTATGACAAATAGCAAGAAGGAATTGAATCTTTTGAGGCTTGCTTTGTATAATTCTGGTAAAAAAGAAAAAGATTTTTATACGTAAAGACTAAAAAATATTAAAAATTAAAGAAATTTATTGACATTTTAACAATACTGTGGTATTTTGTGCATATAGTACAAATCATATTTGATGAATGATAATCTTTTTTGATGAATGGAGTACGGCTATGCGATTGAAGAACAAAGTAACGGTTATCACTGGAGCCGGATGCGGCTATGGTATGAGCCGGGGATTCCCCACGGCATTTGCGCGCGAGGGTGCGGACTTAGTTTTGAATCACTTTCAGCAAGACCCGCAAAAGATGCAGAAATTCAAGAAAGAACTGGAGGGCTACGGTGCAAAGGTTGTCTTGGTGGAGGGAGACATTAGTCAGGAAGATACGGCGCAGAAGTTGATTCAGGCGGCATTGGATTCCTTTGGACGCGTAGACGTGCTGATCAATGTCGCAGGGATATCAGATCCGAAGCTCCTGATCGATATTACAACTGAAGACTGGAACAGGATGCTGGCGGTGGACTTGACAAGCGTATATTTTACTTGCAAATATGCTGTTCCCGTCATGATGAACCAGCGCTCCGGCAGGATCATCAACATTGCATCGCAGATCGGCCAAAAGGGGAGCGTGGAGCATTGCCATTACGCTGCGGCGAAAGCGGGTGTGATAGGGTTCACAAAAAGCCTTGCATGGGAAATGGGCCCCTATGGAATAACCGCAAACTGTATTGCGCCCGGGCCTATTGAAACGCAGCTGATGGGAGTGGTAAGTGACGATTGGCGCCGGGGAAAGCAGGCGCAACTTGCTCTTCCGCGCTTTGGAACATTGGAAGAGGTCCTTCCATCAGCGATCTTTTTGGCAAGTGATCCGGATGGCAATCTGTATACGGGACAAACTCTGGGACCGAATTTGGGCGATGTGATGCTTTGAGAGCAAAAGGAGAGGAAAGCATGGGAGATGTACTGCTGCAGGCGCAAGATATCTGCAAAGCATATTCCGGGGTGACGGTGCTCGATCATGTGGAACTTACGGTGCGGCGAGGCGAGGTTCATGCGCTTCTGGGAGAAAACGGAGCCGGAAAATCCACACTGATCAAGATTCTGACAGGAGTTGTAAAGCCAGATACGGGGACAATCCTCTATAAAGGGGAACGCCTGGCAATCGGGCATCCTAAGGAAATCCAAAAATATGGCATTGGCATCGTATATCAAGAGTTCAACTTGCTTCCTGATTTGACGGTTGCGGAAAATATCTACGTCACAAGGGAACCTGCAAGCCGTATAAAGGGATTCGTTGATGAGAGAGAATTGAACCGGCAGGCCGCACAGATATTGAAACAACTGAAGTGTTCAATGGACCCAACGCAGAAAGTAAAAACCTTGAGCGTGGCCCAGCAACAAATGGTTGAAATTGCCAAAGCGCTTTCCTACCAATGCGAATTACTCATTATGGATGAACCGACGGCGGCGCTGACGGAACATGAAATTGAAATTCTGTTCTCAATCATCCGCCGCTTAAAGGAACAAGGAGTTTCCATTATTTACATTTCCCATCGGATGAGTGATTTGGATGCAATCGTCGATACCGTTTCAGTTTTGCGGGATGGACAATTTATTGCTCAGCATCCGTATCAGCCGACGATGAAGGAACAGTTGATCCGTGAGGTGGTCGGACGCGATCTGGTGCAAAAATTTCCGCCGCGGCCGGCTTACAAGCGGGGCCCGTGTACCGTCAAAGTGCGCGGTTTGTGTACACACAAACTGCTGCAAGATATCAGTTTTGATGCATATGAAGGTGAAATCTTGGGAATCGCAGGTCTGATGGGGGCGGGACGCACAGAACTTGCCCGCGCACTGTTTGGTGCGGATAAAATTGAGCGCGGCGAGATTGAAATCCTCGGCCAAAAGGGAGTGGTTCGGTCTCCGACTCAGGCGATTGAACGCGGTCTTGGGTATATCACGGAGGACAGGAAAAAGGATGGGCTGATGCTGGAGCAGTCGTTGAAAGAGAATATCCTGCTGGCAGCATATCGACGCTTTACGCGATTCGGGTTGGTAAACGACAGCCTTGCCGACGATGAAGCGGATGCGTTCATCCGATTGCTCAACATTCGAACGACCGGCCGCGCACAGAAAGCCGGACGCCTTTCCGGAGGAAATCAGCAGAAAGTGGTCGTGGCAAAATGGCTCTGCAAAGCAACCCGCGTACTGATTCTCGATGAGCCGACCCGTGGAATCGACGTAGGAGCAAAGTATGAGATTTACGAATTGATGTACGATCTTGTGAGCAAAGGTACGACGATTATAATGATTTCATCAGAGCTGCCCGAAATTCTGGGAATGAGCGATCGGATTCTGGTAATGCGTGACGGCAGAATCACAGCGGACTTGGATTCAGATGAAGCTGACCAGACGACTGTTTTGAAGTATGCAATGTGCGAATAAAGGAAAGGATGAATGAGATGTTTTCACAGTCTTCCACGACTCCGGGTCTTCACCGACGGACAGCCAAGCTGGATATGCAAAAATTATGTGTGCTGGCGGGCTTGGCGGTTCTCTGCGGGCTGTTCTCCGTATTGACGGAAAGCTTTTTTACTGGAAAAAACATTATAAACATCGCATTGCAGACGTCTGTCTCCGCCATTGTTGCAATCGGGGAAACGTATGTGATTGCCGGAGGAGGAATCGACCTGTCGGTGGGATCTGTAGCGGCATTTTCCGGGATGAGCGCTGCGATCATGTTGAATGCGGGGGTACCTGTCTGGCTGGCTGTTCTTCTGGCGGTGGCGGTAGGTGCGCTGTTGGGTCTGATAAATGGTGTTGTGATCGCCGTGATGGGGATTGCACCTTTTATCGCCACGCTGGGAATGAACAGCATAATCCGGGGTGCGGTGTATGTGATCACTGACGGCGTCCCAGTTACGGGGCTGCCCAAGAGCTTCAGCACCATCGGAGGAGGCCGCATGGGCGGCTGGCTTCCTTACGCCGTCATAATTATGGTGGCGGTGGCTGTTGTTATGGCTGTGATTCTCAAAAAAAGTTACTTCGGCCGCAGTATTTTTGCAATCGGAAGCAATGAGCAAACGGCATATCTCTCGGGCGTCAATGTGGTGCGGAGCAAAATTGGCATGTACGTTACGTGCGGAATCTTGTCTGCATTAGCCGGAGTGATTCTGACATCCCGACTTGTGACGGCGGCTCCCACAGCGGGAGATGCTTACGAGACGGACGCCATTGCAGCTACCGTCATCGGAGGGGCCAGCCTTGCAGGGGGGACGGGCAGCATTTTTGGAACGATGATCGGAGCCTTTATCATGGGTGTGTTGCGCAACGGCCTCAATCTGGTCGGGTTGAATTACTTTTGGCAGCAGATCGCGATCGGACTCGTCATTATTGTGGCGGTATACATCGACGTCGTGCGCAACAAAGTGAAAAAGTAAGCAGCGCATGGTGCGAATGGGCAGCTGCACATCAGTCGGTTTGCCCCGTGCACAATGGTTGCTTTCATGGCAGTTTATCATTTATTGAAGGAGGATTCACTATGAAAAAAGCAACATCCGCGTGTCTTGCCCTGCTGCTGGCGGCATCTGTATTTGTCGGCTGTTCCAGCGGTGAAGTGTCATCCACTTTGTCCTCTACGCCGTCTTCGGTACAGGCTGAGACGACAGACGACGGCGAAAAGGTCATCGGAGTGATTCCCAAATCCACCATGTATGATTACTGGAAAATGGTGCGCCTGGGCTGTGAAGATGCGGCGGCGGAAGAGGGATACACCATCCGCTATCAGGGTACTGGCACGGATACGGATATTGAGGGCCAAATTAAAATCGTGGAGGATTTTGTCACTGCAGGAGTCGATGCCATTGTGATCTCCCCCGTGAATCCGGATTCTCTGGCGCCCGTGCTGGAGGAAGCTGCAAAGACGATTCCCGTTATCATCATGGATGGCGAGCTGAATTCTGATTGTCAGAAAACGACTGTCAGCACGGACAATGTTTCTGCTGCTGCAATGGGAGCTCAGGAGATGGTAGAAGCTATCGGACCTGAGGGAGGGCTCATTGCCGTGGTGTCCGAGGTACCCGGCTCCGTGCAGGGCGAGCAGCGCGAGCGCGGCTTCATTGAAGAAATCCAAAAGAATGAAGGCTTCGAGCTTTTGGAAGTGTTCTACAGCGAAGGAGACCGCACAAAGGCCGCCAACATTACACAGGACATTCTGACAGAGCATCCCGACATTCAGGGAATCTTTGCGACGAACGAGGGCGCTTCGGTGGGCGTGTCGCTGACGATTCGCGACGAGCAGAGGCAGGATGTTTGCGTGATCGGCTATGATTCTTCGATGGATTTGATCCAGTCGATCTATGACGGAGCGTTGACGGGAACGGTGGCGCAGGATCCGCACAATGTGGGGTATCTTAGTGTGCAAGCAGCCTTGAAGGTACTCAAGGGAGAGAGCGTCGAAGCTACCACGTTTGTGCCGGCTGTCTACGTGGACGCTGACAATGTGCACGATGCTGACGTCATCAAAGTTCTGGATCCTCTGGGAACACTGGGATTGTCATAAACGCACTGGGGAAAGCGGCTTCCCCGCCAGATCAGACGGGGAAGCCGAAAAGGCAAAGGAGCAAAACACATGCAGAAAATCATCGATCTAACACTTCCCTATACGGATCATATGCCGTGCCAATCTGCGTTCCCGGGCAATGTATTTGTACAGCTTAAATCTCATGAGGAGACATTGGCGCTGAAACAGGGGACGCAGGATGACCCCTTTACATCCGCATGGCATTATATTAGCACAGTGGACCATATCGGCACCCATATAGATGCCTTCTATCACATGAGTCCCACGGGCGAGCCAGTCGATCAGATGCCGCTGGAAATGTTTTTCGGCAAGGCGGTTTGTCTGGACCTACGCAGCATCCCTGACCGCGGGACGATTACCGTCGATGACATGGAGGCGGCTGAACGAAAAGCGGGCGTGAAAATCAACGGGCATATCGTTCTGTTGTGTACCGGCGTGTCCCGGTATTATCCTCGTCCGGAATGCATTTTTTCGAATCCTGAGCTGAGCGCTGAAGCCACACATTGGCTGGCTGACCACGGCTCAAAGGTTCACGGCGTGGAAGGCCCGTCGACCGATATTATGGATGAAAAACGCTTTGTGAGTCATCGTGTCTGTCGCGATAGAAAAATCACTCACTACGAGTGGCTCGTGAATTTGGATCGGCTCGTCGGCAAGGGCGAATTCTGGTTTTGCGGGGTGCCTTTGCGCCTGGTCGGCGCGTCGGCTTCTCCTGTACGCGCTTTTGCCATTTTGGATGAAACGGATCAATAAGAGGTGGCGCGTTGATGAACATACTTGTGACGGGAGGCTCTGGTTTCGTCGGAATCAACCTGATCGAAGAACTTTTGTATCGCGGACACAGGGTATTCAACTATGATCTTCAACCTCTTTTGCGGCAGGCGGAAGAAAACCTGAATGAAATGGCCGGCCGTTATCATTGGGTTGAGGGTGATGTGCTGGATGGCGTCCGTATACGTGAGACTCTGCAGCGCTGTGAGATTGATACCGTGATCCATACGGCGGTGATTACGGCTGACGAGGCGCGGGAACGCCGCGGTATGCGTTCGGCTTTTGAAATAAATTGCTGCGGAACGATCGAGATGCTGCAAGCCGTCGTTGAATGCGGCGTTTCCCGGTTTGTGTATGTCAGTTCCATCGCATTGTACGGAAATACTGCGCATTGCGCGGAGAAATTGACCGAGGACATGACCGATCTGACACCGCAAACCCTCTATGAAATTTCTAAGTTTGCTTCAGAGAAGATTGCTCTGCGGTATAAGTCACTGTATGGACTGGATCTGACAAGCGTGCGTCTCGGGGACGTATTTGGACCGTGGGAACGCCCTACGGGCGTCCGCGATCTGATGAGTGCTCCGTATCAAACGCTTAAAATGGCCATGCAGGGAAAGACCGTTGCGCTGCCGCGGCCCAACCGTACCAACTGGGTGTACAGCAGAGATGTGGCTAGGGCGATTGCCCATGTGGCGGAAAAAAGACACTTGCGCCAGAATGTATTAAACGTCGGCGGCCCGGAAGTATGGTCGATCGAAGAATGGTGCCGGGCGTTGAAAAAACGTTTCAGCGGGTTCCATTATGTAATTGATCCGGCTGCCGCAAATGTCCGGTATCATGCTTTGCAGGATAACGCCGTCATGGATATTACTGCTCTGCGCAGCGCCGGAGAATACTGTCCTGCATTCGGACTGGAAGAGGCTTTGGCGGATTACTGTATTTGGGCCGACAGGTTCGGATATCTCATGACCTGAAAAATGATGCTTTGGAGGGATTTAGTTCCCAATGCAGGAGGATATGCATGAAAACTGTAATGATTCCCATGTGCCGTGACACGCTGAACGGAACCTTTTGTCGTGCCGACCCGCCTGTGGCGGAATTGGAGTCGGGAGACACGTTCGTGTGTTCCTGCATGGATGGAGACTGGCACACAGCCAAACCGGAAACGCCGGAGAGTAATTCCGGCCCGTTTTTTGAAGAGAGAAGGATGCCGCAAGACTGGGGCCATGCGTTAATCGGTCCGATTGCCGTCAAAGGGGCGAAGCCGGGTATGACGCTGGCAGTTCATATTTTGGAGAACCGGCCTGCAAACTGGGGATGGAGTCGGGTCGGAGGTGGAAATTCTCCACATGCGTGTGCGCTTGGCCTATGTGAGAAACAAGAATTCTTTCTCAACTGGGATTTGGATGTGGAACGTATGATTGGAGTCAGCCATTTGGGTCACGTTGTTTCCCTGAGCCCGTTTTTGGGCGTTCTGGGCGTGGCTCCTGATTGCGACGAAAGAGTGTCGACGCACCCTCCACGCGCTGCGGGCGGGAACTTGGATTGTCGGGATCTGGTGCCGGGATCAGTGTTGTATTTGCCTGTGTTCTGTGACGGAGCATTCCTTTATGTGGGAGATGGTCATGCGCTCCAAGGTCAAGGAGAACTGGGTGGAACAGCTATCGAGTGTCCGATGGATCGAATTGAACTGCGAGTGGAGTTACATCCAGACCTCCATATTAATATGCCGCGCGCGCGGACTCCGAAAGGATGGATCACTTTTGGTTTTGATGAAGATTTGACGAAGGCTTCTTATCAGGCACTGAATGAAATGGTACAGTTGATGATGGAGCAGTATTGTGTTACACGTGAGGAAGCTCTCGCGCTTGCCAGCCTTGTAGTGGATGAATATGTGACTCAAATTGTAAATGGCGTCAGAGGTATACATGCTGTTCTGCCGCACGGAGCAATAGCAACAAGACTCTTCTCGGGAGTAGATCCGCGTTCATACAACTCAAAATAAGTTTTTTACTACGTTTTGTTACGTTATAACAATGATTACGCCGTATTCGAGAGAATACGGCGGGCGTTACTCCTTCTCCGCCAAAACAGAACCGGCTGTAATTTGAATTTAGACTGTTTAAATTCAAATTGCAGCCGGTTTTTTCTGCGATTTTAGACTTTTGGATTCCCTGCCGCTGCGCTTGCGGTTCAGCCGGGAAGAAGAATTTCAATGGCTGCACCTGTCCAGACAAGGCTTGGTTCCACAGATGCGCCGGGGATGAGAGGTTGGGCCGGAGGGAGGGCTTCACCGTGCCACGGGTTCAGGATGAGCGGCTCCCTATCACAGCTCTTTTTCATCAGAACATAATGAAGTTTGTTTACAGGCGCGCCATTTTCCAGCATTTGACACACCAGGATGGCGTATTCTGCCGCCTGTTCCACGTCCAGCGCGGCTTCACAGAGCATCCCCAACATCTTCATTTGTGCGACTTCCTGCTTGGCGGCCGCGCTCAGTACGCCGAACATTTGCCGGATCAGCGGGTTTTCCCCGAGATGGAATACTGGTTTTGCGCCCCGCTTTGCCAAGCGGCGCATCATAAGCATGGGGTTGGAATAGCTTTCAAAGCCTGGCATCGCGCAGCCAAAGACGATGTCGTTATACAGAGCAGATATGTATGCCCTGTCGGCGGCTTCAGCTTTGGCGTGCCCGGAAATCTCCCATTCGTAATAAGCCAAGGTGAAAGCTCCGCAGGAGTTTCCATCCGCTTTGCCTTGTGTGATATATTTGCACATAGTATCCACCTTCGTTTCGATGATTTACGGGCAGCGGACCCGTTTTTCTTATTATAACATGGACACTGCATGGCAGCCACAAAAAATCATGACAAACAGTTTTGAGGGCTCAACAGTTTCCGGAAACATCAGCCGGCGAAGCTGCGTCTCTGGCGGATACCATAAAGCGCTCCGGCAGGATTTGTGGAAAATATGGTCTATAGCGTTATTGGCCGTTTACAGGTTTTCTGGTCAAGAACTCAAAATATTTTACATTTTGTACGTTATTGAAAAAAGATGTAAAAAAAGTTATGCTGAAAATCGGAAGGCGCGCACTGTAAAAGGGAGGGGCGCAAATACAGTGCTGTGGCTGTAAGCTGGCTTTTCGATTAAAGCACTCTTGAGAGCCGGCATGCGGCGGAACCGTAGACAACAAAACAACGAAGAGAGGGAAAAATATGTATCGCGTATCCAATTTTACCGACAATGATGACGTTAAAACACTTGATCAAAAAGGGCCCTTCACCGTTATTGAATACCAAAGGGACCTGAGCGTGACGCCGGGTTCGGCTGTCACGGCTTTTTACTGTGCTCAGATGAACGTAAAAAAGCGGCAGGTCATATGTGATTTGAATCATGCGAATATTACCATCCAGGCCGGGGCCATGCAGTGGATGCTGGGCAATGTCAGCGCGACCACAGGAATCAAAGGCGTTGGGGACCTTTTCGGAAAAGCTGTACGGGGCAAGGTGACGGGGGAATCTGCGATCAAGCCGGAATATACCGGCAGCGGTATGCTTGTTTTGGAACCTACCTATAAGCATCTCCTGCTGATGGATGCGGCCGATTGGGGCGGCTCTGTGGTGCTGGACGACGGCTTGTTTCTTGCCTGTGACTCAAGCCTCAAACACAAAGCAGTCATGCGCTCAAATTTCTCCTCGGCGGTCGCCGGCGGCGAAGGGCTGTTTAATCTGAGCTTGAACGGCAGTGGTGTGTTTTGCATCGAGGCAGAGTGCCCCAAGGAAGAATTGGTAGAGATTATATTGGAAAATGATGTGTTGAAGATCGACGGGAACTACGCGATCGCCTGGAGCGCGGGCCTTGAATTTACGGTGGAGCGGTCTGGTAAGAGCCTGATCGGTTCAGCGGCTTCCGGGGAGGGGCTTGTAAATGTGTACCGTGGTACGGGCAAGGTGCTGATGATGCCTACCGCAAAAATGCCGAATATTTGATTGAGGCATTTCCCGACGGCGCCCGGCAACAGTCCGCCGGTGTAATTGTAAAAAGCGGCAGGTTATCCGCTGAAGGCTGTCCGCCGCTTTTGCCGCGCGGTTATGGGGTCGGGCGGGCTCTTTTGCTTGGCGCCTGCGCCGGTGTACAGGCTGCGTATCCATTCCCGGCGCGGCTGTTTACGAACCCGGCGGGCAAAAGGACGATGCCGGAAAGTTGGAGTTTTTTTGTCGGATACCGTTGAATTTTAATTCATATTTTGGTATGCTATTACAGGAATTCAAAGTGTTTTCCTGAAAATGCATATAATGCTCTGATAGGGAGAGCAGTTTCTACACCCAGCCGTAAACCGGGTACTATGTCATCCATAGATGGACTATGCTCCGGCGGGGCGTGGTGCTGTAGCTGTGGTCGTCATGCTTTGCGGCAGGCGGCCGTATTTTTTTGCATTTATTGAACAGGGCAGGAGGTTGTTTTATGCTGCATTCCATCACCGATGTACACGCACATTACGATGAAGCCGTCTTCGACACAGACCGCGGCGAGGTGCTGCGTACCTTGCGCGAAGCGGGCGTGTGCGCCATTGTCAATTCGGGCTCGAGCGTGCCGTCCTCCCGGCGCTCACTGGACCTGGCGAAACGGTTCGAGGGAGTATATGCCAGTGTAGGCGTATTTCCGTTGGAGGCCTACAACGTGCCGTCCGGCTGGTTGGAGCAGATCTCCGATATGGCGGAGGAGGACGGGTGTGTGGCCGTTGGAGAGATCGGACTGGATTACCATTTGGAGGATGGCGCAGGTCCCACATACGCGCAGCGGGAGACGCAAAAAAATGTATTTCGTGCCCAGCTGGAGCTGGCGCGCCGGAAGGGAATGCCTGTGGTCATCCACGACCGGGATGCGGATGAGGACGTCATCCGGCTGTTGGCGGAACTGCCGTGCCCCGGGATGATCCACCGTTTTTTCAGCCGTGCCGAATATGGCTTTCAGCTTCTGGAAATGGGCCTTTCGCTGGGAATCGGCCCGGCTGTCACTTATTCCAATGCGGGGGAGCTGGTCCAGGTGGTGCGGCAGATGCCGTTGGAGCGGCTGTTGCTGGAAACGGACGCTCCGTTTTTACCCAGCGCCCGCTTTGAAGGCAAACGGGCGACTTCGGATATGATTGCGGACGTATGTGAAGTTGTCGCACAGATACGCGGAGACGTTACCCCGCAGGAGGTGGCTTTGGCTGCGCGTGAAAACGCCCGCCGGATGTTTGGCATCTGATCGTTTTGTATCGGGTACCGGCGCGGCCGCGCCGGTTCAGGATAAATAAAACAACTGAGAAACTGGAGGAATCTGTATGAAAACCAAGCTGGACAAGTACTTTCGTATCTCCCAGCGAGGCTCCACCATCGGCACGGAGCTGATCGGCGGCGCCACGACCTTTGCCACCATGGCCTATATTTTGGCCTACATGACCGGGGCGATGTCCGCGGTGCCGGGCATTGACCTGACGGGTGTGCTGCTGTGCACCGCGCTTATCACGGCCATTTCCTGCATCGCCATGGGCCTGGTCGCCAACGCGCCCATCGCATTGGCGCCTGTTCTTGTTATCCCGAACCTGGTGGCCGGGATGGTGGCCAGCGGCGAGGCTACTTACGGCCAGGCGTTTGGCACGGTGGCAATTTCCGGCATCGTCTTTTTGCTGATCTCTGTTTTCAAACTGCGCGACCTGTTTGCACGGAGCCTGCCCAAAAACATCAAGATCGGCATCGGCGGCGCGGTGGGCCTGCTGATTGCCAGCATTGGCCTGAATACCAGCGGCCTGGCCGCTGCGGGTGAGGATGGCAGCTTCATCAATTTCAGCGATAAAAGCGTGCAGCTGGGGCTGATCGGTTTGGCCATCGCCCTGCTGCTGACGTATCTCAAAATCACGGTCAACGGCCGCACCTATAAAATCAAGGGCGCGCTGCTGATCTCTATTGTTCTTACAACGATCATCGGTATCCCCATGGGCGTTACGGTATTGCCCGAAAACATCTTCACCCGTGGCGCGCTGGCATCCATCGGCAATGTGGCGTTCCAGGTGGATATTCTCGGCGCCCTCAAACTGAGTTTTGTTCCGTTCATCATCATGCTGCTGATCAACGATTTCTTCGGCACATTGGGCACGGGCCTCGCCATGGCGGGCAAAGCGGGGCTGCTGGATGAGGACGGGAATTTCCCGGCCTTCGGCAAGGTGTTCCTGGTGGACTCCAGCGCCACCATCCTGGGCAGCCTGTTCGGCATCACCACCGTGAGCTGCTTTGCGGAGAGCGCCGCCGGGGTTGAGAGCGGCAGCCGCACGGGCCTTTCCAACCTGAGCACCGCGTTTTTCTTCCTGCTGTGCATGCTGTTCAGCCCGTTGTTCCTCATGATTCCCGGCGCGGCAACCGGCAGCGCGCTGATCGTGGTGGGCATCTCCATGCTGGAAACGCTGCGCGACGTAGACTTTTCGGGCTCTGAATTTTTGCCTGTGGCCGTCATGCTTCTGGTGACTGCCTATAAAGGCGACTATGTCGCGGGCATCGCGCTGGGCATGTTCACTTATCTGGTGGTCAGCGTCATCCGCGCGCTTGTAAACCGCGATGCGAAGTACGTCCCGCAGTGGCCCGCCTGGGTGCTTGGCGTGCTTATGGTACTGTATTTTATTTTCTGATCACTGCAAGAAATCGAGGCGTTGGCTATGAAAAATCTGCATCAACAGGTATTGGAGCTTCTGCCGCAGTGCATCGAGGACAGACGCTGGCTGCACCGGCATGCCGAGCTGTCTTTCCGGGAATACAAGACAGCGGATTATCTGGAGCAGGCGCTGTGCGAACTGGAAGGGCTGGAACTCAGCCGTCCTACACCCACCAGTGTGATGGCGGTACTGCGCACCGGAAGGCCCGGCCGCTGCCTCGCCATTCGTGCGGACATCGACGCGCTGCCCATCCGCGAGGAAAACGAGCTGGATTATCGCTCCTGCAATGAAGGCGTGATGCACGCCTGCGGCCATGACGGGCATGCGGCTATCCTGCTGAATTCCGTGCGGCTGCTGTGCCGCCGGCGGGAGGAGCTGTGCGGGGAACTGCGCTTTATTTTTCAGCATGCGGAGGAGACCCCTCCCGGCGGTGCGGTGGAAGTCATCCGCGCCGGCGTGCTGAAGGGTGTGGACGAGGTGTTCGGTCTGCATCTCACAAGCACGCTGCCCACGGGCAGCTTCGGCGTGTGCAGCGGCGTTCTCACCTCGGCCACGGACCGTTTTGAGATCGAGATCACCGGCCGCGGCGGACATTCCAGCATGCCGCAGGAATGCATAGACCCTATTGTGACCGGCGCACAGATCATCCTTGCGCTGCAGACCGTGCTTTCCCGCTCGCTTCGGCCCAGCGACCCGGCGGTGCTCTCGGTATGCCAGGCCCATTCCGGCTCGGCCTACAATATTATACCCGGCAGCATGCATTTGACCGGCTCGGTGCGCAGCTACGATGAGCGGGTGCGCGCCACTGCCGAGCGGCGTATCCGCGAGATCAGCGAAGGCATTGCCGCCTCGGCAGGGGCGGATGTGCAGGTGGAATATGTGCGCGGGTACGATTCCATCCGCAACGATCCGGCGCTGACCGGCTGGGCGCGAAATATGATTGCGCAAACCTTTGGCACGCAGGCGGTGCATGAGCTTTCACCGATTGCGCCGGGAGACGATTTTTGCTATTACGACCAGGTGTGCCCGGGTTTTTTCCTTGAGCTGGGCGCAGCAAACCCGGAAAAGGGAAGCGATGCTCCCCATCATAATGCCCGGTATCGCTTGGACGAAGACGCGCTGGCTTACGGCATGGAGTATACAGTCGCTCTGCTGAGCGGCCGATGCTGTTTACAGGCGCTCTGAGGCTTTGAAAAAATGAGTGCGTTTCCCAAACGGGAAACGCACTTTTTCGTATGGGGAGCAACGCCGGAGACAGATGCTTTTGCCTTAGCTGAATGGCTTGGGCGCAGCTTTTGTACCGGCTCACTCCGGAAGGGGGGATGTCTGCTTTTTTCGCATGCGGTTGCGCATTTCGCGCGGGCTTTCGCCCGTCAGCTTGCGAAACTGGCGATTGAAGCTGGACAGGGACATATAGCCCACTTGGTGGCATATTTCCAGTATCGATTTATTCTCGGCGGAAAGCATTACCGTTGCCGCTCCGATGCGGACGCGGTGGATATAATCGGAAGGCGCGCATTCCAATGCGCTGTAAAATTTTCGACGCAGGGTCGATACGCTCATATTGCAGAGCTGTGCCAGCGTTTCGATCGGGCAAGGCTCGGCATAATGGTTGGAAACATAGGTCACTGCAGGTGAGACTTCGGCAAGACGCCAAGGGGCAACCTGGCGGTGGTCGGAGAGACGTGCATGCTTGTATAGAATGCTTCTCACCAGCCACTCTGCGCATTGGCGGCTGCCGGGCCTTTTGGCCTGCAATTCATCCACCACCATCTGAACGAGTGTCAGGATATCGCGGCCCTCGGCAGTGGAGTCATCCAGTATGGGGGCGCCGATATGTCCCGCCGTAAGGGATTCGTCATCTTTGGCGCTGAGAATGCATTCATCGACATTGATAAAATACCATTTTGCGGGCTTATCGGGATTGCTCTGGGCGATATGGATCTGCCCCTGGTAGATGACCGAGGCACAGGGAGCCTGAAATGGGATGACCTTATCCTCCACAAAAAATATCCCGCTGCCTTCCGTGCACCAGCCCAGTTCAAGTTCGTTGTGATAATGCAAATACCTTGCGTGGGTGTCCATTTTGCCGGGGGAATTCTGCGGCCATAAAAAGAATGGATCGCCTTTTTCAAAAACGGTATGTTCGTACAGAACTTTTAACTTGTCTGCGATGCTTTCTGTGCAGCTTGATTGAATCTGCATAATTTTGCCTCCATTTTGCGTGGATTTGCCTCATCAGCTATTGTATACTGAATTTGCTGGGATGGCAATGAATTTGAAAAGATACCGCTCAAGGCTGAAAAAATTACCTTTTTGTCGGAAAAATCCATTTCGCCAAACGGGTGAGGACGGGGAAGCGGGAGAGGGGCCGCAGTGCGGCACGAATGTTTTCGCATCCGGCGGAGTACATATCCAGGGCCGGAGGCAAAAAAATGTTTGCTCGGCTGCGAAAAGCACGATCCTCAAAATTGATCCGGCGAAAGCCGGATTCAAATATAAAATGGAGGTTGAGTTTCATGAAAAAAAGGTCGATCAAAAAAGTGTTGGCCCTGGGCCTCGCCGGTGCAATGCTCTGCGGCATGCTGACAGCCTGCGGCGGCGCCAACGGCAGTTCTTCCGCACCGTCTGCTTCGTCAGAGGGACAGGCAGAGCCTGCAGCTCCCGAAACAGAGAAGGAGAAGGTCGTGCTTTGGCATCTGTGGACCGGTGTAGAAGCCGGATACTTGGATGACGCTGTGGCGGCTTACAACGCGCAGAGCGACAAATATTATGTGGAGGCCCTCTCCGTACCGGATTCTCAGAAGATCATGGTAGCGATTCAATCCGGCGACGGACCCGACATTACGGATGACTTTACAAACAACATCGGCGCGTATGCTTCGAAAGGCATCATGCTCCCGCTGGATGACTATATTGCCAAGAACAATACCGACTTGTCCGACATCATTCCCTCCACGCTGGAAGCCTGCAAATATGAGGGGAAAACCTACGCGCTGCCCGCCGGCATGAACCTGATGGCGCTGTTTTACAATAAAACGCTGCTGGCTGAAGCAGGTTATACCGAGCCGCCCAAAACAATGGAAGAAATGTATGAGATGGCTGTCAACACCACAAAGCTCAATCCGGATGGAACGATTGACGTGATGGGCTATCCGGATTTTCCCTCTGTTTATTATACAGACAACTTTGCGGCGGCGCTGGGCGGCGGCTGGTACGATGAAAACGGAAAGCCTGCGTCGCCCGACAACGAAGGCAACCTCATGGCTTTGAAATATGCGGTGATGTACCGTGAGAAATTCGGCGTTGAAAACGTAGCCAAATTTGGTTCCGCAGGCAAATATCTGGACCCCACCGACCCCTTCCTGGCTGGAAAGCAGACCTTCCGCGTGGACGGAAACTGGCTTGGCGCCAACATCAACGATACCTTTAAGGTGGATGTGGATTACGGCTGCACATTCATTCCTTATCCGGAAGGCCATGAAGAGCTGAAAGGACGCGGCATTGCCAGCTCGTCCATGTTCTATATCCCCAGCAACAGCAAAAACCCGGACGGCGCCTATGATTTCCTCACCTTCATCTGCGGCCCGGAGGGAACGATGCTTCAGAGCGTGTCCCACGGCGGATTCCCTTCGCTGTTGTCACAGCTGGAGAGCGACGAGTTTGTAAACGGCAGCTACAACAGCGACGTGTTCGCCGAATTGGCCGCCAGCCCAAATCTGTTTGCCCTGCCCAACGTGCCGCAGAGCACCGAGTACAATACGATCATCAAGGAAGAGGTAGAGCTTGCGCTCAATCTCAAGCAGACTCCGGAGCAGGCGCTGCAAAACATCTATGATAAGGGCTCTGAACTGTTCAAGTAGTGGTGCGCATATATTTGCTGTTTGTTAACAGGTTCGTTCTGTAGGAACGAATGCACAGTTAACTGTTCGTAAAGGGGCCTTGCATGTAAAGGCCCCTTTACACATGTTATATTGCATAGCTTCTTGAAAGGTGGATATCATCATGCTTCAACACAGGGCCATCAAAAGCAGAGCTTCAAAACGTAGAAATCATACGGCGGCGGGTATTTTATTCGCGCTGCCCTGGATCATTGGTTTTTTGGCGTTCAGCCTGTATCCCATCATCATGTCGGTGTATTACAGCCTGACAGACTTCAACATGTTCCAAACGCCGAAATTTGTAGGGCTTGAAAATTATTCGGCGCTGTTTCAGGATGAAAAATTTTATAAAAGCCTGGGCAATACGCTGTATATGACGGTTCTGGGCACGCCGCTGTGCCTCGTGGCAGGCCTGCTTCTGGCGGTGCTTCTGAACCAGAAGGTGCGTGCCATGCCCATTTTCCGAACGTTCTTTTATCTTCCCAGCATCGTGCCGCTTGTCGCATCCTCCATGCTGTGGCTGTGGATTTTGAACCCGCAGTACGGCCTTTTGAACAACATCCTGCAGAAACTGGGGCTGTACCAGCCCAACTGGCTGACCGACCCGCGTTTTACGAAACCTGCGCTGCTGATCATGGGCGTGTGGGGTGTCGGCAGTATTATGATCATCTTTCTGGCGGCGCTGCAGGACGTGCCCCGCACTTTGTATGAGGCTGCCGAGATCGATGGTGCAAATGCTCTGAAGCGCTTTTTTTACATCACTCTGCCCGGAATTTCTCCTGCGATCTTTTTCCAGCTGATCATGGGGATCATCAACAATTTTCAGTATTTCACACAAGCATATCTGATGATCGGAAGTTCCACGGGCGGCGGTCTGAACGTGGTCAGCGGCGGCGCTGAAAATTCCCTGCTGTTTTATGCGCTGTATCTGTATCAGAACGCATTCAACCTTTTCAAAATGGGCAAAGCGTCCGCGATGGCCTGGATCTTGTTTGTTGTTGTGGCTGTTGTGACCGCAGTCGTTTTTAAAACGCAGGATAGGTGGGTGAGCTACGGTGAAGAATAATGCTTCTCTCGCGCGTGCGAACAAAAACATCAGGCGGCGCAAGCTGTGCGGAAAGGCGGTCACGGTATTTCTGCTTGTGGCGCTGTCCGTCGTCTTTCTGGTACCGTTTGCATGGATGCTGCTTACTTCGCTGAAGTCCATGGAAGAGGTTTATCAGCGTACTATTTTTCCGACAAAGCTGCACTTCGACAATTATATTCTGGCTGTTACGCAGATACCGTTCCTTCGCTATGCGTGGAATACCATCGTCATCACCGCACTGTGCGTTGTGGGAACCGTGATATCCTCCGCGATGGTGGCCTATTCCATGTCGAAGGTGCGGTGGAACGGGAAAAAATATTTGTTCCCGATCATCGTGGCCACGATGATGATCCCATATCAGGTCACTTTGATCCCGCTGTATATGATATGGAACAAGCTGGGGCTGATCGGCAGCATCGCGCCCCTGGTGGTGCCCGCGTTTTTCGGCGGCGCATACTACATTTTTCTGCTTCGCCAGTTCTTTAAGAGCATCCCGGATTCCCTGCTGGAAGCCGCGGAGATCGACGGCGCCGGAGAGGTGCGCATTTTTGCACAGATCATGCTGCCTTTGTGCAAACCTGCAATGGCAAGTGTCGCTATTTTCACTTTCATCAACACATGGTCCGATTTTATGGGTCCTATGCTGTATCTGAACCGTCAGGAAAGCTACACGCTTTCCATTGGCCTGCAGGCTTTTTTGCAGCAGCACTATGTGCAGTGGGGCATTCTGATGGCGGCTTCTGCTATTTTTACGATCCCGATGATCGTCCTGTTTTTCTTTGCACAAAAATACTTTATCGAAGGCATCACGGTAACGGGTGTAAAGGGCTGATGCCGGAAAGGGTGCTTTTATGAATCGGATATTGTATGTTCCGCTGGACGAACGTGCCTGTAATTATGAATTCCCCGCGCTTCTGGCAGGCATGACAGAGGACGTCGCTCTGGTGGAACCGCCCGTCGGCTGGATGGGCTTCAAAAAAAAGCCGGCAGATATCGACGCGCTCTGGGCCTGGCTTTTCGAGAATGCGGGGCAATGCAGCCACGCCATCCTTTCCGTGGATACGCTGGTTTACGGCAATATCATCAATTCCCGAACGCATCACCGCCCCCTGGAGGCATGCATGGAAACACTCTCCCGGTTCACCGAGCTGAAGCGGAAAAACCCGGAGCTTTCCATTCATGCGTTCAATCTGGTGGCGCGGGTGGCGGCATATGACAGCGACGCGGAGGACCCGGATTACTGGGCGTCATACGGAAGAAAAATATGGCGTTATGCATGCCTGACAGACAAGGCCGAGCGGGGAGAGGCGGATGAGGCGGAGCGCGGGGAATGCGCCGCGCTCCGGCGCGAGATACCGGACGGCGTTCTGGCCGATTTTCTGGCGCGCCGCGCGGTGGACCGGGCGGTCAATCTTGCGTGTGTGGACCTGGTGCGGGACGGTGTATTCGATGTGCTTACCGTCCCAAAGGACGATACCGCCGAGTACGGGTATGCGGCGCTGGACCAGATGGCCATTGCAAAGAGAGTGCGCGAGCTTCGGCTGCCGGACCGCGTCCTCGTATATCCGGGAGCCGACGAGGTGGGAAGCGTGCTGTTTGCCCGTGTTTTCAACCAGATCAAAAACTACCGCCCGCGCATTTACATAAGATATTCCTCCGTGTACGGCCCGTTTATTGTGCCGCGCTATGAGGACCGGCCGCTGCAGGAGGGAATAAAAGCGCAGATCACCTCTCTGGGAGGCGTAGTTTTGGATGCGCCCGGTGATTCCGACTGCATGCTGGCTGTAAACAGCCCGGGAAAGCATATGATTGAATCCGTCGAGCAATATACAAAGGACCTCACCTTTTCCACGCATCTGAATTTGAATGAGCTTTTCCGTTATATGCACTATTATCACGAGGAATACGGCCGTCCGGTGGGCCTGGCGGAGGTATCGGTAGCCAATGGATGCGAAAACGACTGCATGGAATTGGGACTGCTGACCGGAACCTATGATTACCTGACCGCTGTGGGAGGCTGGAACACCGCGCAGAATACCATTGGCGTCGTGCTGGCGCAGCTTGTGATCGCGAGCTATTACAATGGCTTTTGCGGCAGGCCGGAGCAGCTCCGGCGGTCGGAGGAGTTCATGGCGAGCCGTCTTGCCAGCGACTGGCTGTATCAATCCAATGTGCTGCACAGGTACCTTGCGGAGACTGCGGGCACGGTGGACCCTTATGCGCTTGGGCGGCATTACAGGGATGCGGTGGAATATTTCAGGCACGGGCTGCAAGCGCTTCTGGACGAGAAGTTTACGGCCGGGATACGCGGCCGCCGTCCCATTGTGGACACGCTGCAATTCCAGTGGGACGGAATCTTTTACATCCGGCTGCATGTCCGGCTGGAAGAAGTGCTCCGCGCAGAAGGTACTAAGGAAAAGACAGATACAGGAGAATGACGCATGATCACGAAAGCCGCTTTGCTTGAAGACCTGGGCCGTGCGGGTATAGACCCGCACGGCATGCTGCTGTGCCATTTTTCAATGAAAAAGATCGGCCCCGTGGAAAACGGCGCCGACACGGTGCTGGACGCTTTGATGGAATACATGAAAAATGGATTGCTGATCGTTCCCTGTCACACCTGGAGCAATGTCGACGATGAAAACCCCGTGTTTGACGTGCGGGAAACAAAGCCCTGCGTCGGGCTTCTGCCGGACCTGTTCCGGCGGCGGGAGGGCGTGGTGCGGACGTTGCACCCCACGCATTCGCTGTGCGTTTACGGGCCCCGGGCACAGGCGTTTGCAGAAGGGCAGGAGCGGTTCGATACGCCCTGTGCGCCCGGCTCCTGTTACGGCGAGCTGCTGCGGCAAAATGCGCAGGTGATGATGGTGGGGGTCACGTTTGCCTGCAACACCAGCGTACACTGCATCGAGGAGATCGCAAACGTGCCCGGCCGCCTTACGGCAGAGCATCATCCGCTGTTTGTGCGCGATCAAAGCGGGCGGCTGCTTTCCGTGCCGTCCCGCCGCCATCAAAACGCCAATTCGGACCATTACGTCAAGCTTGAACCGGTAATGTTTCACAGGAATGTACTGCGGCGCGTCCCGTTCGGCAATGCCGAATGCCTTTTGTTCCGCGGCAAAGACCTGCTGGCCGTTACGCTGGAGCTGCTGAAAAAAGACCCGGATCTTTTCGGCAGCGGCGCGCCCGTCCCGCCGGAGTGGTATTGAATCTGCTTTTTACCGTGCGGCAAAAGGAGCGCCCTGCGGAGCGGACAAATTGATTGGAAAGAAGGAGCTGTCGTGAAAATATTGAACTTTGGCTCTCTCAACCTGGATAAGGTGTATAAAGTCGCGCACTTTGTGCGCGAGGGAGAGACCATCAGCGCACAGGAACAGAACCAGTTTTTAGGAGGAAAGGGGCTGAACCAGTCTGTCGCGCTGGCAAGGGCGGGTATCTTTGTGGAGCATGCCGGAGCAGTGGGGCGGGAGACGACGGAATTTCACGCGCTGCTCAAGGCTGAGGGCGCCGGCACGACGTATCTGCGCGTTCTGGAAACGGTGAGCGGGCATGCCGTGATCCAGTCCTGTGCGGGACAGAATTGTATCATCGTGTACGGCGGGGCAAACCGGATGACCCGGCCGCAGGATGTGGACGCTTTTTTAAAGGACTACGGCCCCGGTGATCTGCTGCTGCTTCAGAATGAAACATCCTGTGTCCGTTATGCAATGGAACAGGCCAGAGAAAAGGGAATGACGGTCGCGTTCAATCCTTCGCCCATAGACGCTTCCCTGACACAGGAGGTGCTTGCGCTGGCGGACGTGCTGTTCGTCAACGAGACGGAGGGAGGGCTTTTGTCGGGCGCTCCGGCAAACGAAAACGAAGCGGTTTTGGCGGCGCTTGCGGAACGGTTTCCCCGCGCGGCTGTCGTTCTTACCGTGGGAGGCGAGGGCGCGCTGTACCGCAAGGGCGGCGTGCTGCTCCGCCAGAGGGCATATCCTGTGAAGGCCGTGGACACAACGGCCGCGGGAGATACATTCACAGGGTATTTTCTGGCAGGTATGATCCGCGGGTTTGACCCGGGAAAATGCCTGCGCTGCGCAAGTATGGCGGCTGCGCTTGCAGTAAGCCGGGAAGGCGCTTCGGCAAGCATTCCCACATGGAGGGAAGTATTGGATTTCAGCGCGGCGCAGGGGGAACCGCTGGAGAGCTTACGGGGAACAGGAGCCGCGGCGCTTTGACAGGCATTGGCACGGCGCGTCCATGGAAAAAAGGGCTGCCGGGAAGCGCCGCCGGATGACGGAAGAAAGAGGCGAATGGCATGAACACAGTCACAGTGATCCCGGCGGTGCGCGTATCCGAACAGGTCCAGCCGGAATTTCGCGTATTTTCCCATGAGGCGGATGCCCTGCAGATCGACGTGCTCCGGGGCGGATGCATATTGTTGGGCTGCACGCGGAAGCTGACGCCGGGAAAAACATCGGTGTTTCGTTACAGCCTGAAGGGGGCTGTGGGCGATGTGGAGCTGCGCTTCCGGTTTTACAGGGGAGAGAAGGAGGTGGAGACAAGCTCGGCGCCGTATCAGGTCGTTCCCGGCAGTGTGCCCGCCACAGGCCTGATCGACGGCTGCTGGATATCCATCTGCCACTGGAGCGAACAGGAAGCGGTGTTCTTTAATTCGGAACTCAAAAAAATGCGGGACGAGGATTTCGAACGGCATATCGAGGAGATGTCCCTTCTTGGAATACGGGGCGTTGTGATCCAGAATGTATTTGATTCCTCCCATTATGTGGGCCGCCATGAGATGACCTGCGGGAGCTATGACGGCCGGGCATTTTATCCTTCCGGGCTCTATCCCGGAAGAATGCCGCTTGCCGCGCGGGACCCCATTGAGGCGGTGCTGCGGGCCGCTGACCGGTGTGGTATGCATGTGCTGCTGGGTGTGGGCCTGTTCGCCTGGTTTGATTTTTCGGAACAGTCGCTGGAATGGCACAGGCGCGTTGCACGGGAGCTCTTTCAGCGGTATGGAGGCCATGCGTCCTTCTATGGCTGGTATGTTTCAGAAGAGATCATGGGAGACCTGTATTATTCGTACATGCCGCACTCCGCAGAGCGCTGGAAGGAGCTTGCCGTGTTCTTTCGCGAGTTCCGTACTTTTGTACAGGAACTTGCTCCCACAAAACCGGTGGCTTTTGCGCCCAATAATGTACGGTTCCATCTTTATGCGGAGGAATGGAAAACCATCCTGCCCTTTATTGATATTTTGATCCCGTTTGCTTTTGCGCGCGATCCGGAACATCTGAATGTCGTGCAGATGAAGCAGATCTGCGACGAATGCGGCACGCACATGTGGGTGGATATGGAGATGTTCCGGGAGCCCTTTGAGGATGGGCTTGTACCCAAGACGATGGAAGCGCTGCTTCGTGAGATCCGTCAATATGACGCTCTGGAGCAGTGCTACGGCTACCAGTATACGGGGCTGATGAACCATCCGGCCTCCCGCTTTTCTCTGGGAGGGGAGCCCGCAAAAGAATTGTATGCCCGGTATTTACAATATTATCGGGCGCGCCGTGCTGCATGGGGATATGGGGAAAAACAGCAATGATTTCCGCGGCTCGAAAAAGAGGCCCGGCGGACAAAATCGGAGGGAAAAGTATGAAGGGGATACTCGGCCGCATCGTTGCGGCGGAATTGGAAGAACGCCGGAAGCAGGGATACGATGTGGAAGCGCTGCGGCCTCTTCTGGGTAAGGCGTCCGGCAGCTGTGACGCGCTGCTGGCGCTTTCACAGCGTATCAAAGAGGCGCCCATACGGCAGGATTGGCCGTACGAGGAGCCGGACGACCTGGAAAGCGTGATGGCGGCGTGTGACCCAACGCGCAGGCGGGAAGCGTCCCGCCTGCTTTCCGATGAGGAGATCGAGGCGCGCGTCCGCTCCGCATTCCTGACTTCGGTCTGCGCATGCATCCTGGGCAAGCCCCTAGAGGAGGCTCCCTACGGCGGCCTCGAGGACATCCGCGCCGCCGCGCAGGCAAGCGGAGAATGGCCTCTGCGGGATTATGTGAGCGATGCGATGCTTACGGCGTGGGGGAGGCGGAACCCATCCTGGGTGGAAACGACCAGAGGAAGAGTGCGCTATGCCGCGTCCGATGACGACATCACCTATACCATCATGGGCATGCTGCTGCTTGAAAAGCGGGGGAAGGATTTTTCGCACGAGGATATGCGTCAGCTTTGGCTGGAGAACCTTCCGATCTATTTGTGCTGGGGCCCCGAGAGGACGGTGCTGCTGCGTGCCGGCCTTGCGGTTTTGGCGCCCGATCTGTCTTATGATATGGACGATTGGGCGGCGCGGCTGAATCCGGGCCAGGAGCTTTGCGGTGCAATGATTCGTGCGGATGCCTATGGCTATGCGTGTCCCGGCGACCCGGAGCTTGCCGCACGGCTTGCATTCCGTGACGCATCCTTTACACACCGGAAAACCGGCGTATACAGTGCAATGTTTGTTGCGGCGGCAATTGCCGCCGCGGTTACTGCGGAAAATTGGAAGGAGATCGTCGTCACCGCGCTGCAGTATGTCCCCCAGCGCAGCAGATTTTACGAACAGGCTTCCACCTGCCTGCGCATGGTGGATGACGCCGCTTCTTTCGAAGATGGTTATAACGCGGTCCATACCGAATACGGCGCGTTTGGAGCGGGGCAGGTCGTACAGGAGATCGGCACAGTCATCAATACCCTGAAGTTTGCCCGGGATGCTGAGGAGGGAATCGGCATGCAGGTGGCGCAGGGAAACGATTCCGACAGCTTTGCCTGCAGCTGCGGTTCCATTTTGGGCGCTTATTTCGCCGATGGCCTGCCTGAACACTGGTATGCGCAGTTCAATAATACGATACACACGACAATGGGGAATTTTCACGAGACCGATCTGCAGGCTCTGACAAAGCGCATGCAGCTGCTGTACAAGCGCGTTCGGCAGCCGGAAGCACCGCTTGCCTGAGTGCGCGCCCGGTTCATCTCCGTCCGATTGGCAGGCTGCCGCTCCCGTGCCCTTTATGCCGCGGCGTTGGCATAAAGGGCTTTTTTATCCGCTCCGGCGGAATTTTCTGCAAGGCGCACAGTGGGGGCGGGACTTGCGCGAAACTGCATGCTTTTATCCTTTTTTTGCATAGATTTGGGCTGTTTATTATTGTATATTTATTGTACTGAAGGAAGAACCGGGCATTCCCGACTAAGGGAAAACAGCCTTTTTCTGTCGGCTGCCCGGCTATTTACTGCGAAAGGTGTTTTGATATGGACCCCATTGTAAAATACCCTGATTTCACACAGCTGGACGCGCTGAGCACACCCCTGCGGGAATATGCCAGATTGAAATGCGAGCAGGGAGCGGAAACAGGCGCCGCCGCACTGATCGGTCAATTGACGGAGACCATGCGCTGTACGGTCCGGCTTCTGCAGGAGCTGCCGGACGATGCCGCTCTGTCTGCCTGTGAACCAAACGAACTGGACGCCATCCGCGCGCTGCGTGCACCGGCGCAGCGCCGCCTGTGGGAGGCGCTGCCGCCCGAGGATATCTGGATGGACAAATTGGAGGGCGCGCTGCTGGGGCGCATCATTGGCTGCCTGCTGGGCGTGCCCGTAGAAGGGCTCTCGGTGGAAAGCATGCGTGCATGGAGCGAGTACATCGGCAAGCCCTTCCCGCCGGTTTCCTATTGGGAAGAAGTGCAAAATCCGGAGCTTTGGAACTGCTACGGCCGTCAGCGCGGCGAATACCGGAAATGCGCGCTCCGGTCCGCTCCGGTAGATGACGACCTGGCCTATACACAGCTTGCGCTGCTGATTTTGGAAGAATACGGGCCTGATTTTACGACCGAGGACGTTGGGGAGGCATGGAAAAAATATCTTCCCGTTGCCTGTACGGCGGAGCAGGCCGCTTTGGACAACCTGAAAAAAGGCGTGCCGGCGCGGGAGGCTGCGGACAGGGACAATCCGTTCTGCCAGTGGATCGGCGCCGCCATCCGTTCTGACGGATTTGGCTGGGCAGCGGCCGGCCTGCCGGAGCTGGCGGCAGAAATGGCCTGGCGAGACGCCCGCCTGAGCCACAGGCGCAACGGTATTTACGGAGAGATGTTCCTGGCGGCGGCACAGAGTGCGGCTTTTGCTGTGAGCGACCCCCTGGACGCCGTGCGGGCCGGCATGGCGGAGATCCCACGGGAGTGCCTGCTTTACCGGGACCTTGCCTGGGCGCTGGAGCATTGCGGCGCGGTGCGCGGCCACGGCGATGCGCGCCGGCTGGTGGATGAACGGTTCGCGGGAATGCATGCCGTTCACACCAACAACAACCTGTGTCTGATCGTGTTTGGCCTCAAGCTGGCGGAGGGAGACCTGATGCGGGGACTGTCCCAGACTGTTGCGATGGGCCTTGACAGCGACTGTACCGCCGCCTCCGCAGGCAGCATTCTGGGCGCGGTTTTGGGCAAGAGCGCGATCGCCCCGGAGCTGTACGAGTGCTTTCACGACCGTATGGATACTTACCTGAAGAACACGGAGGCGTTTTCGATACGGGATATGGCCAAGCGGTATTCCGCGCTTGCACACAAAGTGCATTCCCGGCTGTGACCGCCGCCTTAGGAACATGCCGCCAGAAAAACGGGGAGGCTGCCGCTGTTGCAGGCGTTCGCCCCGTTTTTTCGGTTTTCTATGGCCGTTCAAACGGCTGAACGCCGGGATTCGCCCGAAAGATGAGTATTTCTGCTGATTTTGCAAATTGCTATTGTGCGCACAGTACAGTTTGGGATATAATATAAAACGGCCTTGAGGCAAGGCCGTTTTTTGTGTTGCAATTTTACATCAATAAAAGAGGGGTTAGTACAAATGAGAACTGTTGGCACCACTTCGCGCGGCGTACGCTGCCCGGTCGTCCGTGAGGGCGACGATCTGGTCAAAATCGTCACCGATGCCATCCTCGCCTGCGGTGAAGAGCAGGGCCTCACCTTCCATGACCGCGATATCGTGGCTGTTACAGAGGCTGTTGTGGCACGCAGCCAGGGGAACTACGCCGGTGTGGAGGACATCGCCGCCGACTGCCGCGCAAAATTCGGCGCCGATACGGTGGCGCTCACATTTCCCATCCTCAGCCGCAACCGCATTGCCATCTGCCTGAAAGGCATTGCAAAGGCTTTTAAAAAAGTGTATATCCTTATGAGCTATCCCTCCGACGAGGTTGGAAACCATCTGTTCGACGAGGACCTGCTGGATGAAAAGGGCGTAAACCCCTGGAGCGACGTGCTGGACGAGGCGAAATACCGCGAGCTGTTCGGCTATGAGAAGCATCCCTTCACCGGTGTGGATTATGTGGAGTATTACGGAGACCTGTTCCGTGCGGAGGGCTGCGAGCCGGTATTCCTGTTCGGAAATGACGTGCGCGCCGTGCTGCCGTATACAAAGAATGTGCTGTGCTGCGACATCCACACCCGCGAGCGCTCCAGGCGCCGCCTGCTGGCTGCGGGCGCGGAAAAGGTGCTGCTGCTGAGCGACCTTATGACGGCCCCGGTGAACGGCAGCGGGTACAACGAGCAGTTTGGCCTGCTGGGCTCAAACAAGGCCACGGAGGAAAGCGTGAAGCTGTTCCCGCGCGATTGCCGCAGCTTTGTGGACGCGCTTGCACAGAGCCTGCGCAGCGCCACGGGCAGACAGATCGAGGTCATGGTGTACGGCGACGGAGCCTTTAAGGACCCCGTGGGCAAGATCTGGGAGCTGGCCGACCCTGTCGTGAGCCCCGCATACACCAGCGGCTTGGAGGGCCAGCCCAATGAGCTGAAGCTGAAGTATCTGGCGGACAACGATTTTGCCTCTCTTTCCGGCGATGCGCTGACCAGCGCCATCAAGGACAGCATCTCCCACAAAAATGCGGATTTGAAGGGCCAAATGTCCAGCCAGGGCACTACGCCCCGCCGCCTGACAGACCTGATCGGCAGCCTGTGCGACCTGACCTCCGGCTCCGGCGACAAGGGGACCCCCATCATCCTCATCCAGGGCTATTTCGACAATTTTGCCGTATAAATCGCAAAAGCACCCCCATCCGAGGATGGGGGTGCTTTTCTGTTGCGGGGCTGTTTGCCCGCCCGGCGCACATCCGGGCGGCATGCCCTTACAGCAGACCGCGAATCAGCTCTGCGGCATCCGCTATGTATTGGGCCAGCGGCTTTTCCGGAAGGCCCGCAATGTGCGCCCCGCATTTGGCAACGGGGATGAGCACCTTGTGAGCCGGGCTTTCCGCCACGGCGCGGGCCATGGCCGGGCTGCATTCGCCCAGCATGCTGTTTGCCATCACAAGGCCGATGGGACCCGCCAGAATACGCGCCCGCGCGGCGTTCACGATCACGGCGTTTTCTCCCGTGGCTCCGGCGGATGCACCCGCCCGGAGCATGGCGCTGGTGGCCAGCGCGTTGGTGCCCACCGCCACGATCTCCTGCGTCACGCCGCCCGCGCGCAGCGCCTCGATGAGCGCGCGGCCAAAGCCGCCTCCCTGCCCGTCGATGATAACAATATCCATATTCCGTCCTCCTTACATCAGCGGCGAGAAGAAGCGCAGGAACACCTGCGCCAGCCATTTGTACAGCGGCGTGCGCAGCACATCCGCCATCGTTACCTCATGGCTTTCAGCCAGCGTGGCGCGCACGTCTTCCAGCACGTCCCGCACCATATGGCCGCCGTAAAACGCGCAGCAGTTTTCAAAGTGCAGGTACAGGCTGCGGTAATCCATGTTGGCGCTGCCCACAATGGCCTCGCGGTCGTCGCTGACATACATTTTTGCGTGCACGAAGCCGGGGGTGTACTCGTAAATGCGCACACCCGCTTCCAGCAGGCGCGGATAATAGCTCTGCGTCACATAATACACATACCATTTATCCGGCACACCGGGCGTGAGGATGCGCACGTCCACGCCGCTTTTGGCTGCAAGGCACAGCGCGGTGACCATCTCGTTGTCCACGATCAGGTAGGGCGTAACGATGTACACATAATCCCGCGCGTGCTGAAGCACGTTCAGATACGCGCTTTCGGCCACGGCTTCGCCGTCCAGCGGAGAATCACAATAGGGCTGCACATAGCCGTCCGCTTCGTATTCGCCCAGGGGCATATAATCGGTGTACGGGGTGGTGGTGCCCGCCACAAAGTCCCACATTTTCAAAAATGTTACGGTAAGCGGATAAACGCCCGGCCCTTTCAGCATCAGGCCCGTATCCTTCCACACGCCGCAGCGTTGCTTGCGGTTGATGTACTCGTCCGCAAAGTTCAGCCCGCCGGTGAAAGCTGTTTCACCGTCCACGACGGTGATCTTGCGGTGGTCTCGGTGGTTGAGCATTTTATAGTCAGAGATATGCAGCGAAAAATGCAGCGCATTGAATACATGGCACTTGATGCCCGCGCGGCGTATCTCTTCGTCATAATCACCGGGCAGTGTGAACATGGAACCGAAGCCGTCGTAGATCAGGCGCACGTCCACGCCCGCGGCGGCTTTTTCCTTAAGCACGGCCAGCGTTTCGTTCCACATTTCGCCTTCTTCAACGATAAAATATTCCATGAAGATATATTTCTTCGCGCCGCGGATGACCTCCAGAAAACGGGCGAAAAAATCCTGCCCCATGGGATAATACTCGCTCTGCGTGTTGCAGTAGAGAGGGGCCGAGGCGTTGCGGGACAGATATTCCACGCTGCGGCGAAAAGCGGGCTCCCGGGCGTACAGGGCCTCTGTTACCGCATCGTCCTGCACCATGGCGGCGGACGCGGCCCGTTCGATGTCTGCAAATTTGCGCGCGTTTTTGGGGGTGACGCCCTGGTTGCCCCACCACAGGTAGAATACCGCCCCTGTAACGGGCAGGGCCACCACAATGAGCAGCCACATGATTTTGTAAGCGGGATTGATGTTGTCGCGTTCGATCACGGCGATGACCACCAGCACGCTGACCAGCGTGAGGATGATGTAAGCCACCGTACCCGCGCGGCTGAATACCAGCATGAGCGCCGCAAAAAGTCCCACCTGGCATGCGATCAGAAGCCCGAACAGGAATGTCCGGGAGAGCAGAAATTTGAGTATCTTTTTCACACCGTACCTCCACACAGACGCAAGAGAGCGCTTGTCCCGATGCTTTATAGTGTACCATATTTCGCGCAAAAAAAATAGTAATGCAGTAGGCTTTGCCGGGAGTGACCGGGAAAACTGCCGGTAAAAAGGCGCGCCCCGCAATGCGGAGCGCGCCTTGTAAGGTTTGTATGGGGCGATTCAGGCGGCGCTGTCGGAACCGGATGCGCCGGATGCGGGCGTGCTGCCGCTCTGCGCGGCGGAATAAGTGCCGATGGTAACGCTGTTGACGATGACGTCTTCCAGCGGGCGGTCGTCTTCGCCGCATTCCACGGCGGCAATGGCGTCCACGACGTCCATGCCGTCGTACACCTGGCCGAACACGGTGTTCAGGTTGTCAAGATAAGGCGCGCCGCCCACGGCCTGATAGGCGGTTACCACGGCCTCGCGCACACCTGCCTCGGTCAGCGTTTTGGCCAGAGTCTTATCCACGGAATCCTGGGCGCTCTGCACGATATAAAACTGGCTCAGGTTGCCCGAAGCACCGTCCGGGGCGTGCGCCATGGCAACGGCACCGGCATAATGGTGCAGACGGTCGGAGATCTCGTTGGGATAAGAATTTCCGTTCCAAATGGTGGAGCCGCCAGCGCCGGTACCTGTGGCGTCGCCTGTCTGGACCAGAAAGCCCTCGATCACCCGGTGGAAGGACAGGCCGTTGTAATAGCCCTGCTGGGCCAGACCGACAAAATTTTCCACAGCCATGGGGGCGATATCCGGGTACAATACAAAAGAAATATCGCCCAGCGTTGTGGAGAGCGTAGCGATGGGGTCGCCTTCGGCGGGCGTGATGAACTGGAGCTCGCCAAGGTCTGCGGGACGGGTGCGCTTGCCCGCGGCGGCAGCGAGACTCCCGCTTTCGCAGGCGCCCAGCAGCACGCAGCACGCGGCTGCGGCACAAAAGGTGATAAAGATACGTTTGGTCAAGGCTGTTTCCCCCTGTGCGGCGGTATCCGGGCGCAAACGCCCGGATACCGGATAAAGATAAAAGAATGTTTTTTACGCTCCGCCGCCCTGCGCGGCAGTGTGAACGGAGCTTGCAGGCCGCAGCGCAAAGCGCGTTCACGGCATGTGCGCGCGGGCTTTGGCTTTGAAATTATTTTATCACAAACCCGGAGGGAAAGAAGTGAATGAACTGTAAATTTACGGGGCATGCTTGACGGCGGGCGCCGGATTGGGTACAATAAAAACAGAAACAGGAACGACGAGCAGTGAAGGAGATCATTCCCATGCCTCAGGACGAACAACTGGACGATTACTCCCCGGACCTCATCACCCTGACGGATGAAGACGGCAAGGAGTTCAGCTTTGAAGTGATCGACGCCGCCGATTACAACGACGAGCGCTACCTGGCGGTGGTGCCCTATGCCGAGGATTCCACGGAGCAGTTGGAGGAGGACGCAAACCTCATCATCATGCGCGTGGGCGAAGAGGACGGCGAAGAATATCTGGACGTTGTGGATGACGATGAGGAGCTTTACGAGGTGAGCGACATGTTCGCGCGCCGTCTGGAGGAGTTGTACGACATCGACCTCAACGGCGGCCAATAAACCGGCAGGCAGCCTGCCCTGTGCGATTTGATGCGCCATATATTTAATCCTACTAACCATTTAAAGGGAGCCCGGAGTCCTATGTGAGGGGATCGCAGACCTCCCGCCCGGCCTTGGCCGCAAGCGGAGGAAGGGAGCGTGAAACTCCGGCAGGGCACCCACCTGCCATTTCGGTAGGTTTTGGTGTGGCGCAGACGGCAGGGCAGGTTACTGATTGAAAACAGGAAAGGGCGCGTGCTGAAAAGCACGCGCTCTTTTTGCCGTTGAGGTTCGGGTTCAGTAGCCCAGCTCCTGGCCCACGAGGATGACCTTGATGCGGCCCGGCACGCGCTGGTAGCGGTGCAGCACGTATGTGCAGCAGATGCGGCCGGGGCTTTGGCAGTTTTCGCACTGGCCTGTAACGGCGCAGGGCGTTTTGCAGGAAAGACGTTTGGCATTTGCCGGCGCGGCAACGGCCTTGACACGGGCGTCGGCGGCGGCAAGGTCTTTCACGATTTTGTTGCAGCCCACCACGAGGATAACGCTGGCGGGGCCGAAGGTAATGGCGGCCACGCGGTTGGCGTTGCCGTCCACATTCAAAATTTCGCCCGCCTCGGTGACGGCGTTGGCGGAGGCAAAATAGCAGTCGGCGGAAAAGATCTGCCGGTAGATCTTCCCAATGTCCTCCGGCGTCAGGCCGGGAGCGCCACGGTCAAGAAAATGGTATGCGCCGCTTCGCAGCAGATCCATCACGCCGCATTCCTCCAGCGTCATGCTGCCGCCCGCGCCAACGGTCGCGCCTTCCGCCAACAGCGTTTTGACAAGAGGCACCACTTCGCCGGCCGTTTTGACGCAATAGGCCTCCATGTTGTTTTTTCGCAGCGCGGCGGCAGTGCGCTCCATGCGCTGCGCAACCACATAAGCAAGAGCTTCGTTCATCCTATCCCATCCTTTCCGTCTGAGCCGCCCGGCGGGCGGCGGGTACACTATCAGTATAGCACGCCGCCGCACCGCGCGCCACAAAAAACGCCGCCGTCCGGATGGGGATCGACCCGGACAGCGGCGTTTTCGGTTATTCTGCTGCAAGCTGTGCCAGCAGAGGCAAAAGCTGCGCCAGCGCGTCGATGACAGGTGCGCCCGTTGCGGCCAGCACTTCCCGTGGCTGGTGCCCGCCCGAAAACAGCACGCAGCGTACGCCCAGCGCACGGGCCACTTCAAAATCATGCTCGCTGTCGCCGACCATCATGATGCGGGCCGGGTCCGCGCCGCTTTCCCGCAGCCAGCGCAGGCCCACTTCCGTTTTGCTTTTGGCATAGATGTCCGACAGGCCCAGCAGCGTGTCGAAACGGGAACGCAGGCCGAAATGCTCCACCTGCTGCTGCAGATTCTCCCGTTTGGAGGCGGAGAGCATCACTTGGCGCATGCCCTGCGCACGCAGCGCGTCCAGCACGGCGCAGGCATCCGGCTGCAGTGGACAGCCAAGGCTGCGGGGCGTGTACAGCCGCATGTATTCATCCGCAAGTGCGGCGAACGGATGACGGGAAAAATCGAACCCCGCCCGGCGGTAATAGGTCTCGATGGGAAAGCAGAAGACCTGCCGGTAGGCTTCCATGCTGCCCACGGGCGCATAACCGTGGCGGGCAAGCATCGTGTTCAAAAGTTCGCAGCACAGCGCGGCGTCATCCAGCAGCGTGCCGTTCCAATCCCACAGGACCGTGTCGAAAACAGGCATGGTCTCACTCCTTGGTCGGTAAAAATGCGAAACAGCCGCGGGCCGTCGGTTCGGCCATACGGGCCGACAGGATAAGCTCTTGTCGCGGAACAAGCGGAAAAAACGTTCAATCCCGGAACCACGCCCGCAGCGCGGGCGTTTTTTCAATGATGCGCACCAGCGGCAGGCCCAGCGCGAAGCAGGAGAAGAGCTGCCCCAGTGCAACACCGCCGGCCTGAAGCAAAAAGCCCGCAAAGGTGCGCGGGCCGAACGCCCACGCAAGCTCTGCGCCCACGACAACGGCGTTGATGAGCACAGGCGGCACAGCCGCGGCCACGGGCAGGCCCCTGAGGCGCACACGGGCAAGGCGGCGCGTACACAGCGCGGCAGTGAGCGTGGCGGCGGTACCGAATACGATGTCCAGCGCGCCCAGCACGTTTGCCCCGGTAAACACGCCCACAAGGTTCGTGAGGAAACAGCCCAGCGTGACGCCCACAACGGCGTCCGGCACAAGCACGGGCAGCAGCGTGAAGGCCTCGCTCACACGGGCCTGTACGGCGCCAAAGGCGATGGGGGCGAGCACGAGGCTCACAGCGGTGTAGAGCGACGCAATGAGCGCGCAGCGGACGATGGTTCTGGTTTTTGTCTTTTTCATGGTACAGTTTTCCTTAGCGGCAGTATTTTACCCCACCGGTGCCGCCGGGCCGGAGGGGTGGTCCGCGCAAAAGCGCGGCGGGCACAAAATCCCACGGAAGGCACAGCCTTCTAAGTTGCCCGTCAGGCTGTTTCGCGCCTGTAAAAGCGCGGCGCAAAACGGCCTGCTGTGCGGCGCAGGGCCGCAACGCATAGTATAGCACAAACCTGCGCGCTGTGCTATAATTATTTCCAAATATGTGCCCGAAAAAGGGCATGCGAAGGGCGGCGCGGTTTGGCGCGGTCCGGGGAGGGCAAGAGATTATGAAGAGGAAAGCATTGCGGGCGGCGTTTCCCCACACGCTGCCCGTGCTGACGGGCTATGCGTTTTTGGGGCTGGCGTACGGCATTTTGATGCAGAGCGCGGGGTTCCCGTTCTGGTATCCGGCGCTCATCAGCCTGGTGGTATACGCGGGCAGCATGCAGTATGCGGCAGTGCCTCTGCTGGGTGCGGCATTCGATCCTGCGGGCGCGTTTTTTCTGACGCTGATGGTAAACGCGCGGCACCTGTTCTACGGCGTATCCATGCTGGAGCCGTACCGTGCCGCGGGAAAGAAAACGCCGTATCTGGTATTTGCAATGTCGGACGAGACGTTCTCCGTCAATGTGTCCGCCTGCCCGCCCGAAGGCGTGGACCGCGGCTGGTTCATGTTCTGGGTGTCCCTGCTGGACCAATTTTACTGGGTGGCGGCGTCCGCGCTGGGCGGGCTGCTGGGCCGCGTGCTCACTGTCAGTACAAAGGGCATTGAGTTTGTGATGACGGCGCTTTTCGTTACCATTTTTACAGGCCAGTGGATGGAAGACAGAGAGCACCGCCCGGCGCTGGTGGGACTGGGCGCATCGGTGCTGTGCCTCGCGTTGTTCGGGGCGGGGAATTTTATTCTGCCCGCGATGGCGCTTATTGTATTGCTGCTGCTTGTAATGCGGCCCGCACTGGACAAAAAGGGGGCGGTACGATGACGACGGCACAAAGCCTGATCACCATTGGGATAATCGCGCTGGGTACAGTGTTCACACGTTTTCTGCCGTTTTGGCTGTTTCCCAAGGGGAAACCGGCGCCGCGCATCGTGGCATATCTGGGAAAGGTGCTGCCCTGTGCTGTGATGGGCCTGTTGGTGGTGTACTGTTTGAAGGATGTGCAGCCGGCGGCCGCGCCCTACGGCCTGCCGGAGCTGATCGCCGTGGCGGCGACGGCGGGCCTGCATGTTTGGAAAAAGAACACGCTTTTGAGCGTGGGCGTGGGTACGGTACTGTACATGCTGCTGGTGCAGCTTGTGTTTGTTTGAAAGCTGCGGAACGAACGCTGCTTTGCATCAGAAATGTTTTCCTTCGCAAAGCAAGCGGCGCTTCAATTCCGCCTGTGCTTTCCGGGCGGCGGAAAAACGGCGCCGCGCGGTTGAAGCATGCATATAAAACGCGCCCCGGTATCGCTTTTCAGCCGTACCGGGGCGCGTTTTTGCTTCTTTTCAGGTGGACAGGGAATTGCCTTTGCACAGGCGGACGGCCTTATTTCCGCCTGTCGTACTGGGGCTTTTTCTTCTTTTTCTTGACGGAAAAACCGAAATCGCCGATTTTTTTGCCCAGTGCAAAATATTCGCCGTGGGCATATGTACACAGGCCCGCCTTGGCCAAGCGCAGCCTGCCCTTTTCGTCCAGAAGCTCCTCGTCCACGTTCACGGCAACGATGTCCGCAATGAACATATCATGGGAGCCGCCCAGCTTTACAATGTCTGTCACGCGGCATTCCAGGTTCACGGGGCTTTCGCCCACCAACGGGCAGGAAACCTGCGAAGCGGCAAGCGCAGTAAGGTGCATGGCTTCGAATTTGCTTTCGTCCCGCCCGCTTCGGACGCCGCAATAGTCGATGGCGCGCACCAGCGCGGCGGTGGGCAGGTTGATCACGAATTCCCGGCTTTCCGTTATGAGGCCGTGGCTGTACCGCTCCGGCCGCACGGAGATATAGGTTTTGGGCGGCTGTGACTGCAGCATGCCCGTCCAAGCCACCGTCAGCACGTTCGGCGCCTCCAGCGTACCGCAGCTTACCAGCGCGGGCGGCACGGGCGCGACGAGCGCCGAGCCTTTCCAGACCTGCTTGCTCATGGCTTCTCCTTTTCAAACGTCGTCTCGCTGATGATGAAGCGTGGACGCGCTTTTGTTTCGTTGTAGATCTTGCCCACATATTCCCCGATGACGCCGATTCCCAGCAGCTGCACGCCGCCCAGGAAGTAAATGGCGCAGATCATGCTTGTCCAGCCCGTTACCGTAAAGCCCACCAGCTTTGTGATGAGCGTGACGATGATGGCGACAAAGCTGACGGCGCTGACCAGCATGCCCGCCAGTGTGATGAGGCGCAGCGGCTTTACCGAAAGGCTGGTGATGCCGTCGAAGGCAAAGGCAAGCATTTTCTTCAGCGGGTAATGGCTTTCACCCGCAATGCGTTCGGCGCGCTCGTAGTATACGCTGGAGCAGCGGTAGCCCACCAGCGGCACAAGGCCGCGCAGGAACAGGTTCACTTCCCGGAACTCGGCCAGGCCCTCCAGCGCGCGTTTGCTCAGCAGACGGTAATCGGCGTGATTGAACACCACATCCGCTCCCAGCGCCTTCATCACTTTGTAAAAGCCCTCGGCGGTGGTTCGTTTGAACCAGGTGTCCGTCTCGCGCTTGGAGCGCACGCCGTACACCACGTCCATGCCCGCCAGGTATTCGTCGATCATCGCGTCCATGGCGTTGATGTCGTCCTGGCCGTCGCAGTCGATGGAAATGGTCACGTCGGCCAGGTCCTTGGCGGTCATCAGGCCCGCCAGCAGAGCGTTCTGATGGCCGCGGTTGCGGGAAAGGCAGACGCCCCTGTAATGCTCGTCCGCTTCAGCCAGGCTTCGGATGATGTCCCAGGTCTTATCCTTGGAACCGTCGTTGACGAACAGTATGCGGCTTTTGTCCGATATCTTGCCCGCTGCGGCAAGGTCTTTGATTTTTTTCAGGAACATGCCACTGGTCAGGGGCAGCACGGCCTCTTCATTGTAACAGGGAATCACGATATACAGGATGGGGTTTCCCATTGGGACGTTCTCCTTTTATGTTCTTATGGGGCGCGGACGCTTGTCCATCCGGAAAAAAGGATGGTTCAGCGGCGTTTTTCACCCTGGTATACGATGGCCACGGCATTGGGGCCTGTGTTCGTGGCGACGGCCGCTCCCAGCAGGAAAGTGGCGGCCGGCGCATAACCGAATTCTTTTTTGCACATCTTGGCCAGCATTTTGGCGTTGCCATCGTCCGTTGCGCCGATGAGATAAGGCGTGCCCTCTGCCATCCGTTTTTTGGTCTGGACGATGAGCCCGGGCATCACGGCGCTGTCGCCGCGCACCTTGGCGATGGTGGAGGTGGTGTCGTCCACCATATGGATGATGGGGCGCAGGCCGAGCAGCTCGCCGGCGAATGCGGCTGCCGCAGAGACACGGCCGCTCTTTTTTACAAAACGCAGCGTATACATGGAGAGCATGATCTCCATACGCGCCAGCTGGTCCTCCAGATATTCCACGACGCTTTTTACGTCCGCGCCCGCCTGCAGCTTGCGCGCGGCCTCGCATACGTGCCAGCCGTATGTCATGGAATAGGTGTGGCTGTCCACCACATGCACGTTCATCGTGCAGCCGGGGCGTTCGTCGCGCAGGCTCTCGGCGGCCATGCAGGCCGCGTTGTAGGTGTTGGAACCGGCCGAATTGATGGACACGAAGATCACATCCGTATAGCCTTCGTCGGCATACGCGCAAAACTTTTCCAAAAAGCGCAGCATCGTGATCTGCGATGTTTTGGGGATGCCTTCGGCTTTGGTGAGCATCTCGTAATATTGTTCGTTGGTGAAATCCACGCGTTCGGCATAGCTCTGCCCGTCCACCACGATGCTGAACGGGAGGATATCAATGCCGTATTTTTCTTCCAGCTCGCGTGGGATGTCGCTGGCGGAATCCGTCAAAACAGCTGTTTTACTCACTTGTTCACTTCCATTCATATCCACGCAGGCGCCCGGTGTCGAGCAGACCCGCAAAATCACGCTGGCGCAGGGCCTCGTATACGCCCACAGCCACCGTGTTTGACAAATTCAGGCTGCGCGCGTCCGGGATCATCGGAAGGCGCACGCAGGCTTCCTGGTTTTCTACCAATAATGCTTCGGGCAGGCCCGCGTCTTCGCGCCCGAATACAAGGTACGCGCCGTCGGGATAGGCGACGTCTGTGTAGCGCTGCGGTGCCTTTGTGGTGAAATAGTAAAACGGACCTTCATTGCGGGCAAAAAAATCCGTCAGCCCTTCATAATATGTTATATCAAGCAGGTGCCAGTAGTCAAGGCCGGCACGTTTGAGCTTTTTGTCATCCACGGTAAAGCCCATGGGCCCCACAAGGTGCAGCCGCGCGCCCGTGGCCGCGCAGGTGCGGGAGATGTTGCCGGTGTTTTGGGGGATCTGCGGCTCCACCAGCACGATATTCAACGGTTTCATGGGTGAGATTGCGCTCCTTCTGTCTGGTGTTTTTACAGCGGAAAAACAGCGTCCGTACAGGGCTGTGCAGGCGTTTCGGCCCAGTGGGAAAGCGTTCCGAGAAGCGGCTCGAACCGCACGCCGAAGCGGGGATCCGCTCCGGCGTGAAGGGTCTGTTCAGCCGCCAGCGCCACAAAACGCGCGGCGAGACGGATGGCGGCGGCTTCGGAAAAGCCACGCAGCAGCCCGCCGGTGAGCACGGCGGCAAACAGATCGCCCGTGCCGGGATAATCTTGGGGTACGGGGGAATAGGGCAGGAAAACGGGCGCCCTGCCGCGCACAGCGCACACGTTGCCCCGCTGTCCGTCCGAAAGAGCGCCGCCGGTTACCACGGCGCAGCGCAGCGCGGGAAAGCGCTGCAGCAAAAGGGATGCATGGCGGGCGGCGTGCGTTCCGTCCGCCGCCGGGCCGGGAAGCTCCTCCAGAAGGAGCGCGGCTTCTGTTGCATTTGGGACGATCACATCCGCCTGTCCGCACAGTTGTGCGACGGCGGCGCGTATTTCAGGCGTCATGGAGGCGTAGGGCCTGCCGTGGTCCGCCATCACAGGGTCCACCAGCTTCAGCGCCGCCGGAGCCTGGCGGAAGGCCTGTTCCACCAGCGCCACCTGTGCGGCGCCGGCAAGATAGCCGCTGTATACACAGTCAAATGCAAGGCCCAGCTGCGCATAGTGTGCCAGTGCGGCGGAAATAAATCCGCTCTCATCTGTGCGCGCGGGCCTGCCAAGCCCTCCGGTGTGGGTGGAGAGCAGAGCCGTGGGCAGCGCGCAGGGCTGCACGCCCATGGCGGCCAGAGCGGGCAGCACAACGGCCAGGCTGCACCGTCCCACACAGGAGAGATCCTGTATGCACAGAACGGTATGCTGTTTTTGCATGCGGGCCCTCCTTTCCTCCGGGCCGCACAGACGGCGGCCTGCGGTTATTCTTTAGTATAGCATATTTTTTGCCGGAATAAGAGGGGGTTTTATGAACAAGTGGAAAAATTTGCCCCCGCATTTTGGCGCACCGGCGGGCATACTAGCAATAAAGCGGCACAAGCCGCGGCAATGCATACAAAAGATAATAAAACGAGGAGGATAAATATGCGCAAAAATACAGAGAGTATGATGAAGGGCGCGGCCTTAGGGCTGCTGGCCGGCGGCGCGGTAGGCGCGGCGGGCGCGTATGTGGCTCAGAAAAACCCGAAGGAAATGAAAAAGATGATGAAAAAGGCGGGCGCCAGCGCGGAGCGGGCGATGGAAACCATCGACCGCGTGCTGAACAGCCACTGAGCGACTGAAACATTCGGCAAAACCGGGCCGCGGCGCATGCTGCTGCCCGGTGCTTTATTATGTGGAAATTCTGCCGTAAAAATCAAACCGCCTCATTGCATGTCCGGCTCCGATACGGTATGCTGAGGGCATAGGAGGTGGTTTCGCAATGGCGAACGAGGATAAGAAAGATTTCAACGCGATGCTGCACAGGGCCACGGATATGCCCAGGATACAGCTGGTGACGGACGCGGCCACAGTGCAAAAATACGGCGGAGCACGGATGTACTTTGCCCCGGCGGCGGATTATGACGCGGTAATGAAGCGGGTGCCTTTCGGAAAAGTACTCACGGTAGGGAAGATCCGGGAATATTTCGCCCGGAAAAACGGCGCTGATTTTACCGACCCCATCACTGCGGGCATTTTTGTATCCATTTCGGCATGGGCCAGCGCCCAGCGGCAGACAGACGAAACGCCTTACTGGCGCACGCTGAAAGCGGACGGCGAGCTGAACGCAAAATATCCGGGCGGCGCGGAGGCCCAACGTGCGCGTCTGGAGGCAGAGGGGCACACCGTCATCCGGCGGGGCCGCACGAATATCCGCTATTATGTGCAGGATTATGAGGACGCGCTGTTTGAGCTGGAATAGAAAAAGCGCCCTGCGCGCCCAATGGCGCGCAGGGCGTCAGACTGTCGAAAAAAGCAAAGAAGTAAAAGAAAAGTCCGGGGAAAAAGCTTGAAAAAGGGGTGGTGAACCCCTTTTTCATTTAAAATGGCCCCGCGCCGTGCGCGGCGAACGGGGCCAAAGGCCCTGTTCGTAGGCAGCTTGGCGCAAAAGCGCAGCTTTTTCGACAAGCTGAAGCGCCCTGCGCGCCATTGGGCGCGCAGGGCGTCTGTTTCTTCGCTTTTTAGCAGCGGCTGTGTCACACCACACGCACGCGGATGATACCGCTTACGTCCAACAGGCGGGCGGCGTCGGCCGTGCCGACGCTGCCGCCGGTGTCCAGCATCGTATAGGCATAATCCCCGCGGGATTTGTTCGTCATGTTGTCGATGTTCAGCCCCGCCTTGCTGGTCACGTCTGTAATGGCGGCCAGGATGCCCGGGATATTGCGGTGTACCACGCAGATGCGGCTGCCGCCCGCACGGGGCATGGAGACCGAGGGAAAGTTCACACTGTTTTTGATGTTGCCGTTCAGCAGATAATCCCCCAGCTCATCCGCGGCCATCACGGCGCAGTTGTCTTCGCTCTCCGGTGTGGAGGCGCCCAGGTGCGGGATGCACACCGCGCCTTCCGCGGAAAGCAGCGCCTCGCTGGGGAAATCGCACACATAACAGGCCACGCGGCCCGTTTTCAGCGCGTTCACCATGGCGGCCGTATTCACCAGCTCGCCCCGGGCAAAGTTCAGGATGCGCACGCCGTGCTTCATTTGGGCAATGAGGCTGTCGTTCACAAAGCCTTTTGTTTCAGCCGTGGCGGGAATGTGCAGCGTGATATAGTCACACTGGGCGATGAGGTCGGACAAATTGACGCAGTGGCGCACGCTGCGCGAAAGGCTCCAGGCACCCTCCACAGAGATGTACGGGTCGTACCCCAGCACCTCCATGCCCAGATGGGTGGCCATATTGGCGACCTTCACGCCGATGGCTCCCAGGCCCACGACGCCCAGGGTCTTGCCCGCAAGCTCCGGCCCGGTAAATTGGCTTTTCCCCTTTTCCACCAGCTTGCCGATGGCGTCGCCCTGGCCGGCCAGCGTTTTGGCCCACTCCATGCCTTTGCCTACCTTGCGGCTGGCCAGCACCAGCCCGCCCAGCACCAGTTCCTTCACCGCATTGGCGTTGGCGCCCGGCGTGTTGAACACCACGATGCCTGCCTCGCTGCATTTGTCCACCGGGATATTGTTGACGCCTGCGCCCGCCCGTGCAATGCCCAGCAGGCTTTCCGGCAGCGCCATATCCTGCATGGCGGCGCTGCGCACCAGAATGCCGTCGGGCTGCGCGCCCTCCTCATCCACGGCAAACAGATTGCTGGAAAGGCGCTCCAGCCCCTTGGACGAAATATTGTTCAGTGTTTTGATATTGTACATTTTCGTTTCCCCCTGTTCCGGCTGTGCGTCAGGCGTTATCCGCCTCGAACTGCTTCATGAATTCCACCAGCTTTTCCACGCCTTCGGCGGGCATGGCATTATAAATAGAAGCGCGCATGCCGCCCACGCTGCGGTGTCCCTTCAGGTTGACAAAGCCCGCAGCCGCGGCTTCGGCGCAGAATTTTTTGTCCAGCTCCGGGCTGGGGCTGGTGAATGTGACGTTCATGATGCTGCGGTCCGGCTTGTTCACGGGATTGCTGAAGAAAGACGAGCCGTCCAGATAATCGTACAGCAGCTTGGCCTTGGCGTTGTTGCGGGCCTCCATGTTGGCAAGGCCGCCCACTTCAGTTTCGATCCATTTCAGCACAAGGCCCATCATATAGATGGTGTAGCAGGGCGGCGTGTTGTACATGCTCTCGGCGTCGATGAGCGTTTTGTAATCCAGCATGGCGGGCCGGGCGATATCCGTGCGGGCGTTTTCCATCAGGTCTTCCCGGATGATGGCTACAGCCATGCCCGCGGGCGCGACATTTTTCTGCACGCCGAAGTAGATCAGCCCGTATTGGGAGACGTCTGTGGGACGGCTGAGGATGCAGCTGGATAGATCGGCCACCAGCGGCACACCGTCCGCATGGGGCAGCTTTGTAAAGCGCGTGCCGTAAATGGTGTTGTTTTCACAAATGTGGATATAGCTGGCGTTTTTGGAATATTCGACGGCGTCAACGTCCGGAATATAGGTGAAGTTTTTATCCTTGGACGAGGCGGGCACATTCACCCTGCCGAATTTTTCGGCCTCCTTCGCGGCCTTGCTGGAGAACTGGCCCGTTACAAGATAATCGGCCTCGCCGGTGGTCATCAGGTTCATGGGCACCATGGCGAACTGTGTGGACGCGCCGCCTTGAATGAAGCCCACCTTATAATTATCCGGAATACAGAGCACGCGGCGCAGAGCGGCCTCGGTCTCCTTGATGATGGCGTCGTACACAGAACTGCGGTGGCTCATCTCCATCACGCTCTGGCCGGATGACCCGTACTCAAGCATCTCTGCCTGAGCGGTTCTCAGGACGGATTCGGGCAGCATGGATGGGCCCGCGCTGAAATTGTATACTCGTGCCATAATTCCTTTTCCTCCAAAATACAAAATCACTTTATCAAAATAAAGTGTATAGTATTTATTATAAAGGCTGCTGCGCGGTTGTCAATGCACAAAAATGCCCGTCTGCACGCGGCAGACGGGCAAAAATTGCACATATTGACGGTTTTTGAATAAAATGTATTCGAGAGAAGGACAAAATGCTCATTCACCGGCTGCGGCGGAAGCGGCGCTCGGCGCTGAGGGAGCCACGGGTGTTGAGGGAGCGGAGGCGCTTTTGCCGGAGCCGGCTGCGGCGATGATATCGGAAATATCGAACATCATCGAGCCGTCGGAAGCGACGCTGGGCAGCTTGCCGTCCCATTTGTTGATCCATTCCATGGCAAGTGTTTCCTGGGTGATCTCCTGGTTTTTCAGCCGGTAGCTCTCGGCCTCGGCACGGGCCTGTTCGATCTGCTGCTGAGCTTCCACCTTGATGCGGGCCAGGTCCTGCTCGGCTTTCAGCGCGTTCTGCTGGGCGGTCTGCTTGGCCTCGATGGCGGCGTTGAATTCCTCGCTGAACTCAAAGCTGGTGATGTTGAATACCTCGATGTCGAAGCCATAGGGGCCGATTTTTTCGGCCAGCGCCTCGCGCATCAGGTCGCCTACCTTCTGGCGTTCGGTGATGAGCTCCTCGGCAGTGAACTGGGCGGTGACGCTTTTTACGCATTCCTGAATGGCGGGATTGATGAGCACATTTTCAAAATCCGTGCCGATGTTCTGATAAATGCTGGCCGAATTGGCGCGGCCGATGCGGTAGTTCAGCGCAATGGTACTGTTGACAGTCTGCAGATCCTTACTGGCGGAGCTGCTGGATACCTCGGTTTTGAGCACGCGGTTGTCGATTTTGACAACATTGGTGATGAACGGCAATTTGAAATGCAGGCCCTCGCCCAGCACGGTGCCGCTCACCTTTCCGAAGGTGGTGACGACGCCGGTGTGGCCCGCGGGAATGGTCGTGACGCTGGAGAGCAGCAGAAACACGGCGAGAATGACTGCGAGCAGGATGGGGATGAATCGGAATTTTTTTACTTCTTTCATGTTTTTCTCCTTTTTAAATAATGGGAAGCTTGTTGCTGAGGGAAGGAAACTGAATCTCTCGGCGCATGCGGGTCAGCGGCGTTTTTAACAATGGGAAACTTGCCGGCAGCGGGAAGAAAGCTGAATCCCTCGGCGCATACGGTGCGGCGGCGTTTTTAGCAATGGGAAGCTTGCCGGCGGCGGAAAGAAAGCTGAATCCCTTGGCGCATGCGGTTCAGCGGCGTTTTTAGCAATGGGAAGCTTGCCGGCAGCAGGAAGGAAGCTGAATCTTTCGGCGCATACGGTTCGACGTGTTTTAACAATAAAAATTCTGCCGGTGCGTGAGAGCGACCGCTGCCCTTTGCGGGAGAGAAATCGAGGCAATGTTTCCTGTGTTTACGGGTGCGGAAGGATGGAAGCGCTCCCGCCGCTGGCGCCGACGGATGGGGAGCGCTTCTGCTGCCCGCGGGGCCATTTTGCAGCGGCCCCGCGGTATGATAGATATTATACAGGATAGTCTTTGGGGGCGCAAAGGCGGAAAAAAGCCGGTTTCGGCCTTTTTCGGCCACCGGGAACGGTTTGGGCAAAACTGCTGTCCCGTTCTTACCGGGGGATGCCCGTTTGGCGCGGGGGAATGTCCGTCGTTTTTTTCGAAAACGCACACGGGCATGCGCATGCCGTGGCTTCCCGGTAGCCGGGGCGTGCCGCGTTTTTTCTCTTGCGCATGAGGGCGGGTTGCGGTATAATGACCCCAAAGTTGCCGCTAATGCGGCTGCGCGTGTGCAAAAACACACGCTGCTGTGCCGGCGCACAGAACTTTGGGGAATTTGAACCATGCAAAACCGCAGTAGGTGCGGTTTTGTGGAAGGCCGCCTTGCAGCGGCGTCATGGCCATAATATGGCTGTTTAGCAAATATGAGCCGCAGGCGAAGTATGCGCTTGGCGGCGTAGGATACCATGTTTCTCAGTGAACACGGGCAGGATGGGAAGTGCGAGCCTGGAAATATGGCAGTACAGCAACAAATAGGCAAAGAATATCGCCGGGGAGGGAAAGCTACGGAACAGATTCTGATCGTCGCTCTGGCGGGGCTGGCGGATATTTTGGCGCGCATCTGCGTGTTGCTGTACCAGAGGGGCCACGGCGGAACGCGCACGCTGAATTACCGCACCTGGGTGCTGCTGGTGGCACTTGCGCCGTTTGCCTGGGTCGCATATCTGCTGGCGGGCCGTCCGCCGCGGAATTCAAAATAAAAGAAAAGACAAAAGGGGGACCAAACCATGCCTTACACTGCCAACGAGCGCCGTTATGAGGCGATGCAATACGCCCGCTGCGGCAAAAGCGGCCTGAAGCTGCCCCGCGTTTCGCTGGGGCTGTGGCACAACTTCGGCTCGTGCGACGCCTTCGACAATATGCGCGCCATGCTGCGCGCCGCATTCGACTGCGGCATCACGCACATCGATATGGCGAACAACTACGGCCCTGTGCCCGGCGCTGCCGAGGAGAATTTCGGCCGTATTTTTGAAAAAGACCTGCGTCCCTACCGGGATGAGCTGGTGCTTTCCAGCAAAGCGGGATATACCATGTGGCCCGGCCCTTACGGGGATTTCGGCAGCCGCAAGTATCTGCTGGCCAGCCTGGACCAGAGCCTCAAGCGCACCGGGCTGGAGTATTTCGATATTTTTTATTCCCATCGGATGGACCCGGAGACCCCGCTGGAGGAGACCATGGGCGCGCTGGCTTCGGCCGTGCAGCAGGGTAAGGCGCTGTACGCCGGCATCTCCAATTACGACGGCGAGACGACAGCGCGGGCGGCGGCTATCCTGAAAGAGCTGCATTGCCCGTTCATCATCAATCAGAGCCGGTACTCCATCTTTGACCGCACCATCGAAAAAAACGGGCTGAAGGCGTATGCCGCGGCCCATGGTGTGGGCATCATCGCTTTCAGCCCGCTGGCGCAGGGACTGCTGACGGACAAATATCTGCACGGCGTGCCCGCAGACAGCCGCATCAAAAAAAGCGGTGTTTTTTTGAAGGAGAGCGCCCTTACGCCGGAGCGGCTGGCACAGATCGCGGCGCTGAACGAGCTGGCTGCCGCCCGGGGCCAGACGCTGGCGCAGATGGCGCTTTCGTGGGTGCTCAAGGACAGCGGCGTGACCAGCGTGCTCATTGGCGCGTCCCGTCCGCAGCAGATCGTGGAGAACGCCGCCATAGTAAACGCCGCGCCGTTTACCCAGCAGGAGCTGGACGAGATCGAACGCATCGCTGCGGTGCGGTGAGCGGCTGCGAGGGAAAGGAGCGGAGCGGGCATGTGGTTTTGGCAGCGCAGAGAGGTGTATATGGGAAAAGGCGGCCCACAGCTTTACGCCGTGCGCACAGCACTGGAGCAGGCCGGTATCGGCTTTGAATGCATCGTGCGCAGCGGACGCAACTACACCGGGGCCGACCGCCGCATGACGAACGCGCACTCCGCGGATGCGGGCATCTGGTATGTTTATGTGCGCAGCGCGGATCTGGAAGCCGCCGAGGGTGTGGCACAGCGCGCGCTGCGGGGCGGCTGAACGGTAAAACAGGAGATAAAAAGAGCGTTTTCCACAGGCGGGACAGCCTGCGGGAAACGCTCTTTTTACTGTCGTATCCCGGCTTGTGCTCAAATGTTTTGCCCGAAGAAGTCCGGGTGGAAGATGGACGGCAGAAGAAAGGCTGCGAATGCCTGTGCCTGTGCGGGCGCGGGCAGAAAAGGCGCGCCGGAACGGTAGCTTTCCGCCGCGCTTTGTGCGAAGCCGGCATATGGGGGCGGCAGACGGCACGCGGCCCAAAGCCCGCCTTGTTCTTTGGACAAGACGAGCCCTTCCTGTGCAAAAGCAAGCGTTCGGCACAGGTTCAGCGTGGTGGAGGCGGGCGTCCGCAGGATGTCCGAACAGGCGGTGCCCACGTCTTGGCGGATGCTGTCCAGATACGCCGCGCGGGGCACAGGACCGAACATGCTTTCGGCAGGCGGCCCCCAAAGGGTGAGGCCGACGGCGCGGGCTACGGTGAAATGCGCCGCAAGGTCCGGGTCTGCGCCATGCATTTCCGCGCAGTAAGCGGGGAGGTCACGCAGGCAGCGGGCTCGGTGCATGGGCGAATAATGCAGCTCGTAGGGCGCGGGGTGGATAAAGGACCGGCAGTATGCCTCCAGTACTGCGCTCATCTCCAGCCCTTTGGACGGGGCGTCCGGCTCCAGCGCCAGCAGCGCGCGGAGCAGGGCCTCCTTTTGCGCCTGAGAAAGCGGCCTTCGCACAGCAACGAGAAAATCGATATCGCTTTGTGTCCAACAAAAGCAGCCGAAAGCGAGAGAGCCGTGGACGTAAACACCCGCAAGCGTGTCGCCGAGGGTGTTGCGGCAGGCTGCGGCGATGCGGTGCAGCAAAATACGGACGCGCGGGTCGTCCGGGTGCGCACGGCCTTCTTTCCGCGTGCTGTCCCGTGTCACAGCGTTTTCTCGTACAGGCGGCACGGGTCGACGGTGCCGACGCAGAAGTGCATCTCGGCTGTGCCGGCGCACGCAAAGCCGCACTGCTCATACAGGCGGATGGCAGGGGCGTTGCCCACACAGACATCCAGGCGAAGCGCACGCATGCCGCTTTGCCGCGCAAGGACCTCCGCATGGGCGAGCAGCCGCCGGGCCAGGCCCCGCCCCTGATACGCGGGATGCACGGCCAACGTGTGGATCAGCAGCAGGTGCGGCCAGTCCGCGTCCGGTCCCCAGCCGGGAACCTGGGCATAATCCGGGTCGGCGTCGTGATTCAGCACCATGCTTCCTATGGCGCGGGCACCGTCCCAGGCGAGGTACAGCGCCCCGGACGCCTGGGCGCGCCGGGCGTCGGTGCGGGTGGGGTAAACGCCTTGCCGCCAGCCGGGCCAGTTTGTACCGGCCTCCAAAGCGCTGCAGACATCGTTGTAAAGCTGCTCCGCGGCATCCAGATCCTCCTGAGCCGCGCGTCTGATATCGATCTCCACAAAAAAGCCTCCCGATGCGGCGCTGTCCTGTTGGAGCGCCGTGCTTTTTCAGTATAGCATGTACGCCCTTGCTGTGCAAACGAACATCATGCGCCCGAAGCGCGGACAAAACGCTGCGGATGCGCATAGGATGAACGCAGGGGGCGCATGCCGCGCTCCGCTGCAGACCGGCCAGCCGCCCGCCGAAAGAGGCGGCCGCCGCCCGGCACAGCCTGTGCGGCAGCAGGGAGGTTTTTATGGCAGCTATTTATCAAACGGGAATCGACGTATCCCGTTATCAGGGTACCATCGACTGGGCCGCGGTGGCCCGGGCGGGCAAGCAGTTTGCCGTTATCCGCGCGGTATCCTCCAACAATTCCGGCGTGTATGTAGACCCCATGTTCGAGAAGAACTATGCGGGGGCAAAGGCCGCCGGGCTTCGGGTGGGTGTTTATTACTACACCTATGCCCAAACAGAGAGCTACGCCGACAGGGAGCTGGAGGCGCTGACGGCAGTTCTGGCGGGCAAGAAGCTGGAATATCCGGTATTTGTAGATATGGAGGCCGAGGGCATCGCCGCACTGGGCCGGGCGAGGGCGACGCAGCTTGCGCTCTACGCACTGGAAAAACTGCGTGCGGCGGGGTGGTATCCGGGCCTGTACACCTATTCCAATTTTGCGAAAAACCGGCTGGATATGGCGAAGCTCAGTGCTTATCCGTTTTTTGTGGCGGATTACACGGGCAGCGTTACCTATCCGGGCGCTTACCAGATGTGGCAGTATTCCAGCACAGGGCGTGTACCGGGTATATCGGGCAATGTGGACCTGGACCATTCGTATGTGGATTTTCTGCCGGCCATTCAGGCGGGAGGCTACAATGGCTATGAACCTGAGATACCCGGGCTGGAGATGGTGCCGGTGCCCGGCCTGAAGCTGGAGGTATATGGGACGCTTAACTGTGAGTATTTTTACAAGCCGGATATTTATGACGTGGCGGGTACGCTTCCTGTGGGCCGGTACGAGGCGGTGGCGCAGTCGGTTGGCTGCTACGGCGGCTTTACCTGGGTGACGCTGCGCTATAAAAACGCCGTGTACTGGACGGCGCTTTTGGCCGACCGGTGTTTTTTGCTGCGTGCCTGAGCGCGTGGCACGGCGTTGGACGCTTCCCTTCGTAAAATGAATGAAGCCCTTTGCGGTTGATAAAAGCAGCGGTGCCCGGCCGCTGCTTTCTCTCTGTTGCCTCAGAGGCTCCGGCAAGGCGGGGAGCCTCTTGCAAACCTGACGGCGTTTGGGGTATAATAACCTCAAAGCCGCCGCTGCCGCGGCTGCGCGTGTGCGCCGCACTCGCTTTTGCGCTAACGCACAGGGCTTTGAGAACATTGAACCGCGCAAAACCGCAGCAAGTGCGGTTTTGTTGTGGCCGCCTGCGGCGGCATCGTGGTATAATAACCTCAAGGCCGCCGCTTACGCCGCCACGCGCGCTTTGCGCGCATGAGGCTGGAAGCGTCATCAGCAGCAGAGCCGGAAAGCCCGGCTTTTGTATATCGTTTTACGGAGGGATTTTTCCATGACCATTACCAAAGACACCATTCTCGGCGATATTCTGGACGCCGCGCCGGAGACCGCGCCCCTGTTCATTGAGATCGGCATGCATTGTCTGGGCTGCCCGTCCGCCCGCAGCGAGACGGTGGAGCAGGCCTGCTATGTCCACGGCCAGGACGTTGACGCGCTGCTGGCCAAGCTGAACGCGGCCATTGCCGGAAAGTAAGCTGCTGCAGCCCCCGGTCCTGGACGCACGCCTTGCCGCCGCGGCCGCTTATGTACGGCCGGGCTGCGTGGCGGCGGACGTCGGCTGCGACCACGGCAGGCTGTCCGTGGCGCTGGCCGCGCAGGGCAAATGCAGAAAGATCATCGCAAGCGATATCCGCCCGGCCCCGCTTGCCACGGCGCAGCGCCTCGTTACCCTGCATGGCTGCGGGGACGTGGTGGAATGCCGCCTTGGCGCGGGGCTTTCTGTGCTGCGCCCGGGCGAAGCGGACGATATCGTCATTGCGGGCGTTTCGGGCGTGACGGTGTGCGGGATGTTGGAGCAGGCTCCGGAAGCGTTCTATGCCGCGAAACCCGACATGCGCTTCATCTTCATCCCGGCTACAAAGCACCCTTTTTTGCGCCGCTGGCTGGCACAGCACGGCTTTGCGCTGCTGGATGAGACGCCGGTTTTGGCCGCCGGACGGTATTATACCGTGATGCACGCGGCTTATACAGGCGGAACAGAGACGCCCGATCCTCTGTGGTGCGTCGTGGGCCGTGCCGGGCGCGGACCGCATGCGGCAGGCTATCTTGCCCGGGAGGCCATGCTTCTTAAAAAGGAGGCGCGGGGAGCCGCGCCGGAGGAATCAAAACGGCTGCTGGCGCTTGCCGCCGCAGTGGAGGAGGCTGCGAACACATGCCAAGCCTGACAGAGCTTGCGTCTTATCTGGAAAGCATCGCCCCGGCGCAGACTGCGGAGAACTGGGACAACGTGGGCGTTTTGGTGCGCTGCGCGCAGGAGGTGACGGGCGTGCTGTGCGCGCTGGACATCACCCCCGCCACGGTGCGGGAAGCGCGTGCTGTGGGGTGCAATGCAATTGTTTCGCACCACCCGGTCATATTTCGCCCTTTGAAGGAGCTTCGTCAGGGTGACGTTCCCGCCCTGCTGGTGCGGGAGGGCGTTTCCGCCGTATGCATGCATACGAATCTGGACAAGGCGCAGGGCGGTGTAAACGACGTGCTGGCGCAGGCGCTGGGCCTGCGGGACACAGAGCCGTTTGCCGGAGGCATCGGACGTGTCGGCGCGCTGCCGGAAACGATGGAAGCGGCCGCGTTTGCGCAATTTGTGGGCAAGGCGCTTGCCGCGCCCGTGAAATGGGCGGACGCCCACGGCCCGGTGCGCCGCGTGGCCGTTGTGAGCGGCAGCGGCGGCGATTTTTCCGCAGAGGCGGCCGCCGCGGGCGCGGACTGCCTTGTGACAGGCGAGGCCGGGCACCATGACGCGCTGGATGCATTGGCGGCAGGCGTCACGCTGGTGGCCGCGACGCATTTTGCCACGGAGACAGCCATTGCCGGTGTACTGGCGCACCGGATCGCCGAAGCGTTCCCGGGCCTGCGTGTACAGCGCAGCGCTGCGGATGCGGACCCTTTCCTTTATTTTTAACAACGGGGAAGCGCGGTCGTTTGGCAGGCGCATCGCTGCTTTTGACGCGGCCGCACGGGCGGAGCCTTGGCCTGCCTGCATACATAAGATTTTTTGGAACGCAGAAACGGTCTTTGACCGCTTGCGTTATATATTATATAATGTAATAATAGACAGCAAAGAGTAATATGCCAAAAACAGGCGCGCGCCGGACGAACGACGGTTCCGGCCGATGGAAAGAGATCTGAAGAAGATGGATGCGGCTGGAATGCTGATGATTTTTTCGGTGTTTCCCACAGCGCGGTATGTGCTGGGGCCGTATGCTTTGTGAAATATCTGCGGCGTGAGTGATAACGCGCCGGTGAAACCGCTGCCGGGCGTGTGCGGGATGAAATGCTTTGGCCCGGATGGAAAAAGGAGAAAACAATGGCTTTAGACGCCGCTGCCCTTGCGCTGTGCGCAAAAGAGCTGTCCGCCGCACTGGCGGACGCGAGGATCGATAAAATATTCGAGCCGACCCGGGACGAGGTCGTGCTCAATCTGCGCACGCGCACGGACAATCCGCGCCTGTTCCTTTCGGCCCGCAGCGGCTCGGCCCGCGCGTGCCTGACAAAAGAGACGTTTGAGAATCCGCAGACGCCGCCCTCGTTTTGCATGCTGCTGCGCAAGCATTTCACGGGCGGACGGCTGTTGGAGGTGCGCACGCTGCCGGACGAGCGCATTCTGTTTTTTGACTTCCAGTGCACCAACGAAATGGGCGACACCGTGGTGAACACGATGGCGGCCGAGCTGATGGGCCGGTATTCCAACCTGGTGCTGGTGCAGACGAAAAACCCGGCAAACCCGGCGGCGGAGGGGAAGATCATCGACGCGCTCAAACGCGTGGACTTTGAGGACAGCGAGGTTCGGCAGCTTTTGCCGGGCCTTGCTTACACGCTGCCGCCCCAGCCGCAGAAGGCGTCGTTTCTGGGCGTCAGCGCGGCGGGCATCGTGGCGGCGGTGTCGCAGAAAGAACTGCCCGTAGCGGAGGCACTCATCAAGACAACGGGCGGCGTGGGCCCGGTGGTTTGCCGCGAAGCCGCGTACCGCGCTTTCGGCGGGCGGGACGTGACCGCCAGCCGGATGACGGAGCAGGAAAAGGCGGCTCTGCTGGAGGCGGTGGCCTTTGTTCAGGCGGCTTACGCGGACGGCGGCACGCCGGTGGCGGTTGTGGTGGACGGGCGCCCGGTGGAATTCAGCTTTTTGCCGCTGACGCAGTACAGCGGGGCGGATCTTGTGGAATACGGCAGCTATTCGGAACTGCTGGAGAGCTACTACGCAGCCAAGGACAAGGCGGAGCGCCTGCGCCAGAAGAGCCGCGATTTGGCAAAGACCGTGCACAATCTGCACGAGCGTGCCGTGCGCAAAGCTGCCGCCCGCCGGGAGGAACAGGCGCAGAGTGCGGCCTCGGAGGAACTGCGCGTTTACGGTGAGCTTCTGAGTGCCAATCTGTGGGCCATCCAGCGCGGCGCGAAAAACGTGACGCTGACGAATTACTATGACGGTAAGGAAGTGACGATCCCGCTGGATGTGCGCCTTTCGCCCAGCGCCAATGCCCAGAAGTATTTTAAGGAATACAAGAAAAAACAGACGGCCGCCCGCATGCTGACGGAGCTGATCGCGGAAAGCGACGCGGAGGCGGAGTATTTGGCTACGGTGCAATACGAGGTGGAGACGGCCGAGGGCGAGGCCGCGCTGGCGGAGATTCGCGCCGAGCTGAAGAGTCAGGGATACCTGAAGTATTATAAGGCGAAGGACAAAAAGCAGAAGCCTGCGGATTTTCTGCGGTATGTGTCCTCGGACGGCTTCCCCATCCTGGTGGGACGGAACAATGCCCAAAACGACAGGCTGACGCTCAAGACCGCGCGGGGTAGGGATGTCTGGTTCCATGTGAAGAACGCGCCCGGCAGCCACGCGGTGGTGCTCAGCGGCGGACAGCCCGTGCCGGACACCACCAAGACGGAGGCGGCCGTCCTTGCGGCGGTGCACTCCAGCCAGAACGGCGGCGCAAAGGTGCAGGTGGATTATACCGAGGTGCGGAACGTCTGGAAGGCGAACGGGGCAAAGCCCGGCATGGTGCTGTACGACCCTTACGAGACGGCCGTCGTCACGCCGGACCCGGCGCTGGCGGAG